>Ga0126342_10009112_pt1 | contig 17780 bp, 8 predicted proteins | sample Cyp1metagenome_FD_92528 | JGI IMG/M metagenome (GOLD analysis project Ga0126342, IMG submission 92528) | Coral microbial communities from Lord Howe Island, Old Settlement Bay, Australia - Cyphastrea 1 metagenome | ecosystem: Host-associated > Invertebrates > Cnidaria > Coral ... | reverse complement strand
ATATTTAAATGTAGATACCGTATGTTTAAATGAATTGGATTCCGTATGTTTAAATGGCCGGGCGGGCCAAGTATAACGTTCCCGGAGGTAGTCTAAAATATGTGTTCGTATATTTAAAAGTCCGTATATTTAAAATGATTTCAAATGTAGTTACCGTATGTATACTAACCGTGTGTGTAAAGTCACCCTGCAGTAGATAGAATATGGACGTCTCGCAAAAATCCTCCCTAAAATAGACATACTGTGGATGGTTGCGAAATCTTGCATCACCAAAAGGATGGTGGAAACCCAAACGAAATCATGGGATGTTTACCACCTACTTGGTGGCTCATCCCACTTAGTAAGTGGGTTATAACCCCAGTTATAAGTGGATTAACCCTACTTATCCCGTTTATAACTGGGGTTATAACCCACTTACTAAGTGGGATGAGCCACCAAGTATCAACTGGTGCAGGATTCCTCCACCATCCACTGGTTATTGAAGGTTCCCATCATGGGACTGCAAATAATCTACCCTTAAGTTGCCGCAGCCTCGTTTTCACTGAAGTCATCATCGAATTCTGAGAAGATCATTTGATCACTTATGTATTACCCTCTGGTAATTTAACATACTACCAGCTGGGAATTTTCATAAACAAAAACAGCCATAAAAATAGTGATTTTAGGAATGGTTTATTACAGTTATGGCCCTTTACCAGTTATAAGTACTTATAACCCATTTATAACATGTATAATCCCACTTATAACCAGTTATAACTAATAAATGGCCATAACTGTAATTGTTTTGCCACATTGAAAGGGTAAAACCCGACCACAGAAGCTTCTTTTTATGGAGGACACACATTTTGAATATGGGATTGTCCATTCCCTTGTTTTGATTACCAGATGGTAAGTACCTCGACCCTCATTAGAATCATTAGACCCATGTTGTTTGGCACTGGCAGCTGCGGATAAAGACTGCTGGTTTCGGCCAGACACGTGCAGTTAAAGTTTGACTGAACCACATTGCACATGAGAATCTAACAATGGCTCGACTCAAAGTAGATTTACTGTTTTTTTTCTTACCTAGGAATGTTTAATGTTTAATCCACCATTGGTTGAAATCGATGTCTTTTCTTCCTGTGGCTTCCCTGGAACAGCTCCATGTTGCATCCCCAACAGGTGCGGTTGGGCTGCTTTCAAGTGTTGATTGCGCTCATTCAGCAGGTCCAGCCGTTAGATGAGGATAGCATAGCGATGGCAACCGTTGCTCCGATGTGATTTTTCTTTGAGAACGGTGTGTGTGTGTGTGTGTTTTCTGGTTGGTGGTTTCAAACATGAATTTTATTTTCCATTTCATATATAGGATGTCATCCTTCCCATTGACGAACTCATATTTTTCAGGATGGTTATTGCACCACCAACCAGTTTCCTTTCTTTTGATTCCACCAAGAAGTCCAACTCATGATCATAGGCTCCCCCCCCCGCAGTTTTACCCCCCAGGTCCTGGTAGCCTACCAAGCATCACCAAGGATTTTGGGTCCAGAATGTGAGCACTATAGAGATGATTGAATTTGTACCCGAAAGCATGATTGATAGCAAGGCTTGGTAAGAAACCAAGGTTGTGTAGGACGCATAGACCAGAAACAGATATAAGGGGTGACAATCTTAAAAACTGCAATCAGAGACCATCATCCACAAGGAAAAACAGACATGGCGCCCAGTAGCCCTTAATAATGGTTTTGCCTTGGAAACCCAAGAAAATGATATAGTGGAGGTGCAAAGTACTGGCAAGCCTCTCTGGTGTCTCAATCGGATCAGACCAATGCTCATTTTGTTTATCGACTTTGTCGATGGTAGAGTCAGCGGATATTTGTCTTGACTGGACTATTCGTTTGGCCACATGCAATGCTGTGCAACATTTGTTGGCACAATCTTCCTAATGACCTATGTTGGTCTCAACGTGGCTTAGTAAGCCTTAGCAAGCTCCATTTCACATTTGGTGCATTTTACATACATTTTGGATAATCCTTTCTAAGCTCCCATGATCTGGGGTGGTCAAACTGGGGGGGAGGGGGAAGGCTATGACATAAGAAGTTGGATGTTGCACACTTGTTCCATACCAGGCTTTTGGGCATTTGGCGCCCTTCAAGAAGCAAATTCAGGCGTGCGGAAGTGAACTTTCAAGCAGCAAACTGTGTGTTTTTTTTGCATGATGATTCAATGGGAACACATTTACATGGGCATTCTATATGGTAGGTACCTCCAATTTAGGTACTTGAAATGGCCATTGAATGATTGTTTCTGGTGGTTTGCTGTCCATCTCTAGCATATCTTTGGCTTACGTGCAGTGCGTTTTAATTCTAGTTGTTTTCTTGGCTCCTGTTTTGAATTTGAGTTCAATCCAATCAATTTTGGTCCGTTGTAGTTGATCATATTCAATCCTTCATCGTGCATCTCCACTCAAGATTTTAAATCATATATTCTCTATCATTCTCCTCATCTAAATCTATATAAATATAGATCACAGCTGTAAATTTCATGAAACCTTGAGGTTGATTTGACCTATCTTGCAAATAGTCCTCACCCATACAAGTAATCCATTAGAGAACACACGTTTGATTCTCATATTCATATCGATTGATATTTTCATCCTCGCATCTGGCCTCTTCCCATCTATATGTTTTTCCCCATTTATAGGTGTCACGGGGATGCATCTAATATCAGTCCTCCATTTCTGGTGTGGTTACACTCCAATCAAACATGGCAATGGAAATTGTCCTAGTTGAGGTTTTAATGGGAAACTCATCTATAAATGGTCCATGTTCCATTGCCACGTTTGATTACTTGAGTGTAATTCCCCAACGTTGGAGTGGTTGAAATCCTCAGTCTCCTAACATAAGCAACCCATTGATACGTCACAGAAATTCATAGTTGTATAGATTCATCAATGGCCGTTCCAGGATCCGATCAATGGAGGTACGTTAGTACCATATAATATAAGGCCATATTTTTTTTGGATATCCCCTGAAATTTAGGCCTAAAAAAATAGGCCTTATATATGGTAGGTACCTCCAATTTAGGATCCTGGAATGGCCATTGAATTCATCTCAAGATATGGGCCAAATAGTCGAATATGTGTTTTTACAGTATCACCCGGCTTCATTCCCCATCATGTTCCCATCGTAAAATACGCACCTACCCTGCTTGGTGTTTCACCCTGCTTAGCAAATGGCTTATAACCCCAATTGTACGTGAGATGGCCCTACTTATCCCATTTATAATCAGGTCTATAATCAACTTAAACATATTAAAACCATATGTATGACCATTGTATGACCATTGTATGACCATATGTCTCAATCATATATAATATAAATAAATAAATATATATATATTGTAATTGTTCACAATTGTTTTGGCAAACATGTAAGTTACAACTATCATCCTAGGGCTGTCAATAACTATAGTTGGTTCACTGACCATAGCTTATAGCTTGTTAGCCATTGGTAACCATAATAGGGACTAGTTAAACTAATCATTGTTAACCATTATAACCCATTTAACACACTATGCTTCATTATTAACCATTATTAACCTGTGTTAACCAGCACTCAGTAGGGTGGTAATAATTCGGTTTATAATTATAACCGCTAATTAATCAACGATGATAATTGACTAGCTTCACCATTGTTCCTTAGTGATGCTTAAGCAATTAGTAATAAGTACTCACCATGGTTGAACCGTTGAACCACTAAGATAATATTGATGATGGTCATTTGATATTGTCAATTTGTTAAAAACAATTGTTACAGTAATCATGGTTTATATATACTTATTTTTTATTTAACACTATACAATATAGATTGCCTCTTGAACATTAACTTTCACTTAACCAATCATTATTCTAAATATACCACAACCATTAGTTAACAGGCCATTGTTTAAATTAACTAAATTTAACATTGTTCCCTAGTTGTGGTTAACAATATGAATGTTTGTTTTTTTTTTATTGATGATGATTATTAATTAAGTCCATAATCTATTTCCATAATCATTCACCAATATTTAACCACTAACATAACTGGCTATTATAGAATAATAATTAGCAAGATCAGTTGATATAGTGACGTTATAATCATAATAATTCAACATTATATAATGCTGTAACTTTTAACCCACTTACTAAGTGGGGTGAGCAAACAAGCAATCATGGGGAACATTGAAAATCACTGTAAATATGACAAACCATCATCAATAAACAATTATTGACAATCGTTTGGCATTATTGAACCACAAGAATAATAAAATGGTTAACACGAACAATGGTTATCTAACTGTTCGCCATTATCAACCATTCTTGCAACCAGGAATTAATGAATCACAACAAATCATAGCTCGTGTTAACCATTGTTAACATTTCTGGATACTTTCATTGCGGAAATTCAACCATTAGTTAATCAACTATTTGTTCATTAACTACATTAACCATTGTTCCCTAGTTATGATTCATTAGTTGATGGTTAACCATTATTGATAATCATTCGCCATTACTGAACCACAAACATCATATCGTGAATCAACCACTAGTTAATCCATTTACCATTGCATTTACCATGATTGATGGGATACTTTAATGGCCAAAAATCAACCATTAGTTAATGGTTTATGAATGTAATCATCAGTCATAATCATTCATATTGATAACATTTATCATGTGTCATTGCATTTACCATTATTGAAGTTCTAACTAACTGTTCAAGCATTTGTTCACTAATTGCTATAAATTCATGGTTCATCAATCGTTAGTTAATGTTAACCATTAGTTAACCAACCATTAGTTAACATTAGTTGACTCAACCAATAGTTAATACCTAACTACTTTAACCACCAATGGTTACCATGATGTAAAACCCTACATTCTTTGTGTTGTTGGACTCCTAAGGTTAAACATTAGCTGACCATTAATGAACCAGGTTTACCAATCAAGGGTTAGTAACATTTTTGCAAACCACTAAGGTTAGACAATCATGAGATACCCTCTGGTTATGTCAAAATAGCTATTGAAAATGTCCATTTAGTTCGTTGATTTACCCATTAAACATGGTGATTTCCCGTAGTTTGTTTGGTATGTTTACCGGGTCGGGTAACCCCATAATTTCACCTAATGGTTAGCAAAAAATGGTGAATTAAATGAATATCTAACCATAATTTCACCATATCCCATAATGGCTAATCATAAATGCCCAGATGCTCCATGGTGCTGGAAGATTTACCTACATTTGAACCATTTTTGGAGTAAATGTAGGTAAACAATCCATACATGGAGCATATAACCAGTTATAAGATGGTTTGTAAACCCCATTAACTATAGTTATAGGTACCATAAACCATAGTGAAATTGGAGGTATAAACCAACTTAGAACGCTATCGTAAACGGGGGCCCCACTTTGTAAAATTTCTGGTAACTCATCTATAAAATTCTATAAGTCTGGTAATTCATTTCACCACATCCCATAATGGATCATCATAAATGCCCAGATGCTCCATGGTGATGGAATATTTACCTACATAACCAGTTATAAGATATTATAAGATGGTTAACTATAGTTATAGGTACCATAAACCATAATTTACCCAGATAAATGGTGAACGAATTTCACCAAGCACTACGCTTCCGTTCCCATCTGCCGAGGCGGGCTGCAAGAACGGCGTGGAGGATCGCTGCCGCGAGGTGCGGCTCCTGGCCGTGGCGGCGCTCAACACCTGGCACTGCGCCATGGCGACGCGGACATGGGCGAAAAACCCATGGAAAACCATGGAAAACCCATTGAACATGTGGTGAAATGTGGGGAAAAAAACATGGAAAATTGTGAAACATATTAAGAAAAACACCAGAAATTTGCCAGTTTTTTCCCGAGATGCTGCTGATATTTTTGGGGGGAATTCATTGGAGAAGTGTGGTGGAAATTGACGGATTTCGCTCCAAGAAGTGGGGATTAGGGGTTATTGATTTCACAACAGTTTATTATATATGGTTGCTAAAAAGATGATATAATCTTCATGATGTATTTTTAAATTTGTGTTTTGACATCTTTTGACAACCATATAAAATGGTGATTTCACTCGCAAAAGTGTTATTTCAATGATTTTGATAGCACCAACAACATACATATTTTTTGGGTTTGTTGTAAGCAACAAGACTCGTAACTAGATTTCAGACTTTGAATTTCAATGATTTCCTCATCGAAAATGAAATGTCCTGTTTCTTTCCCAGCATGGTTCCTAGCTTCAGCAATCATTTCAGTCAGTACGATGGGGCGTTCTTTCCGGGAGAGGGGATGGGGGAATAAGATAACATGAGGTGTAATTATTATGGTGTGATATGGTGTGATGCAACAAAAAACTACGGCCACAGGGCCACTCTACCCTTTTTACCCTGTAAAAGGTTAATTCAACACGCCCACTTGGCCAATCTTTTGAGGGGATCCTGGTGAATTTGAACAGTCTCCGGCGCAAACCGGGTAAACCTTGGAAGTTGGGGAGGATGGTGCCCAACTCAATTAATAAATCAAACAGGATAACAAAGGAAATCATTGCCATGTGTTTAAACACCTTGGCCATGTGGCAACAAATGGGGGAAACTACCCTCTGGATCCCTCTGGTAAACTAACATAGCTATAGAAAATTAATGAAAATTACCATCTTTAATAGGTAAATCAACTATGAATGGGCCATTTTCAATAGCTGCGTTAAATTACCAGAGGGTAGTCCACTCACCTTAGTGAGCTCCACCGAGGTGTTGGTTCGCAATGAGCTGAGACATGCTGAGATCTCTAGATGTCTCCGCACCACGCGCGGGACGAGAAAAGCTCCTGACGGGCGATCATCTGGGATCGGGTTTTTCTGTGGACATACAATGTGGGGCCCCCCAGTTATAAGATGGTTTATAAACCCCATTAACTATAGTTATAGGTACCATAAACCATAGTTATTTGAGTTATAAACCAACTTAGCTATCTAGGGGGCCCCACTTTGTATGGATGGATGGACGGATGCATGGGTGATTCTTGGTACTTTGTTATTGCTGTGTTTTTCCAGATGGCGAAATGGAGAGGGAGAGAAGACCCAAAAACGCCGGGGACTACCCTCTGGTAAACATACAAAAAGCTACTGAAAATGGCCATAGAAATAGCGGATTTACCCATTAAAAATGGTGATTTCCCATAGTTTTTTGTATGTTTACCAGAGATCCCGCCATTTCAAGACATCTCCCGGAGCCCTGCTGCCAGCTGGCTGACACGGAGCTCTTTAAGAAGTTGAGCCGTTTGGGATCCCCAGCGGTGAAGATTTTGAAGTGACCAGTGACCAGTGACGATACCCTGAGGATCATTCCCATAGGATCCATGGTGCTTGTATATATGCTATATGCTAACATAAAGGGGGTATATTGATGGTATCCATGTTACCATATATAGCAGCCCCATGGATCCGTCATGGGAATTGAGATGAAGCTACTGAAATTCACAAAAATCAGGATACTTAAGTGGAAAACCCACGACCTGCCGATACTTGCCTATTTGTCCATTTCGATCCTATCCGGGATAGATTTCTTTAAAGGGCGGTTCTGTGTATATTGAGCGACCTCCCTTGGGAAAACCGCGATGGGAAACATCCAACGAAGGACCCAACGGACCAGCAATTCTGTTGAGGTTGGACTGCGAGGAGAATAGTGGAATTCACTCCGCAAGGTTGGGCAGGGAGATGTGGGATGATGGTCACGTGTTATTGCCATACCCTCTGGTAAACTAACATAACTAGTATGGAAAATCACCTTTTTTTTAAATGTGAAAACTCACTATAAATGGCCATTTTCAATAGCTATGTTAAATTACCAGAGGGATCCAGAGGGTATATTTATCTCTATATCTGGGTAAATTATAACGATCGAACCCTGTTCTCCCGAACCCTGGAATTCATGGTTTATTTATGGGAAATTATCACAAAATGGCCGAACTATGCAGGTTAGTGAAATATTATAATTTACCCAGACTAGATATATAACCACATATACATATACATATGGGATCCGATCAAAAATTCCTAGTAAGGAAAAGTAAATCAATTTGTATTAAACAAGACTAAACAATATTATCTATATGTATTAAACTATATGATTGTCGCGATGTCACTGGAATGATGGGGACCGGAAGGCGGTGATTATCCCAAAGCTACAGTGTTTTTTTGTTCAAGCTCCATTAATATTACCAGATGTTAGTCATGCAGATATAGTATGAATGAACAACATTAGTATGAAGCAATCATTATTCATGAATATAAATATCACCCTTCATGATACTAACGACTAATGTTCTTAAAACAAGTAAGCGTGTCCAATACTAACAATGCTATTAGATTCACTATTTAGTCACTCTTAGTTCTATGAATCTAGATATTAGAGATAGAAAGAAAAACGGTACTAGAGCACTTGATTCTTCAGTATATTTCACGACTAAATCATTAACTATTTGCTATTTCACGATATTTACCCTCTGGTAAACTAACATAACTATGGAAAATCACCATGTTTCATGGGAAAATCCACTATAAATCATCATTTTCAATAGCTATGTTAGTCATAACCAGAGGGTAAGTACCTTATTTACTGGACGTAATCAACAAAAAACCGCCAGAGGCGTGGCCACAGTGGCCAATGCCTACGCCAAGGCGAGCTGCGGGGTTGGATGGGTTGGGCACGGGCTCTGGATTTGGAAAATAGCAGGATTCACATTGCCTCAGCTGGTTGGTGCTTTGGAACCATGGAATTTTATGACTTTCCATTCATTGGGAATGTCATAACGCCAACTGACGAACTCCATCATTTTTCAGAGGGGTAGGTTGAAACCACCAACCAGCTCAGGCTTTGCATTGGTTTTCCCAAGGGGAGCCCCTTTCCAGGTTGTGAGTTTGAGTGGGATTTCATGAGTGGGATTTTACCTGGCTTCTTCCAGCATTCGGAATCCATTGCGAAATCGACGGGCCTCACCGGCTTTAGGTTAACAGCCACAGCTGGATGGTTTCCAGATTTGCCTCCTGGTTTCACCGAAAGATTCCTTATGATCACCTTAAACATCTTAAACCCCAGCTAGCCAATAGTCAGCCTAGATATATATATATATAGAGAGATGATTATGATTGATTATATATATATATATATATATTATTTTATATTATATTATATTATATTATGATATGTTCACCAACTTAGCGTTTCCGAACTGCGGCACCACATTTTTAGCGCCGGGAGTCGGCTGATCAGGTGCTTCTGTGTGATGAGACGCTCTTGGGCGCGCTGCGGGAGGGCATTAGTGCCCTTGGCGAATTCCTCGGGACTGACGGGACTGATGATCAGTGACTGATGTGTTTAGAACATGGTGGTGCCCCCAAGATAGCTAAGTTGGTTTATAACTCTAATAACTAGGACTTATGGTAGATATATCTATAGTTAATGGGATTATAAACCAACTTATAACTTTGGGGCACCACCTTGTACCCTCTGGTAAACTAACATAACTATGGAAAATCACCATTTTCAATGGGTAAATCCACTATAAATCACCATTTTCAGTAGCTTTTTGTATGTTTACCAGAAGGTAATGGGGACATAATATGGGATATGGATATGGTCATGAAATGCCATTAATGTGAGTAAAGCAGTAGTCTTTACCATTCCAAATTCATCAGGATTTTTTCTTTTAATGGCTGGTATGAACCATCAATTTACCCTCCGGTAATTTAACATAGCTATTGAAAGTTGCCATTTATAGTGGATTTACCCATTAAACATGGTAATTTTCTATAGTTTTTTTGTATGTTTACCAGAGGGTATATGGGTGGTTGGCGGGTTTTTTTTGGCTTATTAGAACTTATGGGAAATGATTGGAGTTCATGGGAATCCCATCGCCCACTATTAGAACATATACCCGACCTGGTAAACATACAAAAAACTATGGAAAATCACCATTTTTAATGGGTAAATCAACTATAAATGACCATTTGTCCATACTTATGTTAGTTTACCTATAACTATACTCTTTAGTTCCTATATAAGTAGGTGATATCAGCTTTTAATATTATTCAATGCAATGCTGTCATTTTCTATACCATGGAAATATGAGGTTTTGCATCCAAAATGCTGTAAATACCATGGAAATGAAAGATTCTAGGTCAGGGAGTAGGGGACCATACCATTGGGGGAGGCTACGGGACCGGGGACCGGGATCATATATGTATATATATATGTATAAATAGCACCCTGTAAACTCTGGTTCGGGATATTGGGCCCATATGGATATTTTTCAGATTACGGGGGATGGAATAGTGTTGTATCCCAGGCTTCCAAGGCTGTAAAGCAACTAATGTCGAAATCCATCCAAATCTAAAACTGTGTTCAGAAACAGCAGGTGATGTCCCAACAAAGACGCATACGCATACGGCATTTTCAAAACTAGATCACGCTGTTCTGCGTCGCGCTTGTTATTGGTAAGATCGGATCCTTGTTAGCTCAGCATGCCCAAATCATTTCTTTTGCAGGGCTTTTCCCTGTGGCTGAAATGACTCCCATCTCAAGCTTAAACATCCCACTAAATGGTCCTAAAACTATGTGTAATTTCATGTAATTTCCCTAGTCAACCATGGTTTGGGGGTGTTTTTTGGTTAATATTGGATCAATGGGAATTTCAGGATCCGATTCAATGGAGGTACGCTAGTACCATATTTTTGGCCATGTTTTGTGGGGATATTCCATGAAATTTAGGCCTAAAAAATAGGTCAAACATATATGGAATCGGTACCTCCAATAAATCGGATCCTGAAATTCCCATTGATCATAGGTAGATAGACTATAACAGTTATTAGAATTATCTATAACCTATAGTATTCCTATAGTATTCCTATAGTGTAGCTATTATAACATCGAACATTCCCATTGATGGGATCACAGTAACAAAAACCTTTGGGATCCCCAGCTTTCCAAGGCAGAAATGGTGCGGAATTCAAGGCACAGCACGTGGCCAATTTGTCGGGCAGCCTGGGAGGAAGCAGCCGCTACAAGGGTGAACAAAAAGATGTGGACAATCACCATTGTAGTAGGATAAATGTAGGATATATTTGATCTTATTTATATATATATATATACAATTATATATAATATATATAATTATATATATATTCTCTATATTGTCTACATCTATGCATATAACATATATATATATATATAATATCCGCATCGATCACTCAGAGTTCGTGAACATTTGCATAAATCTCTCACATGCTCAGCATGCGGAGCAAAAATACAGCGCCCCTGTGCTAATCACCATGAATCATCAACAAATAGGGGATTTTCAATAGCTCTATGAGTCATGTGGAAAATCCCATGTTTTCATATGTTTTCCATAGCTGCCATAACGATGTTTTCCATTACTGGAGGAGAACAATGGCAAGTTGAGCCAACTTTCAAGCCCTTCAAGTTCCAATCTGGTTGGTGGTTTGGAACACTTTTTTTATGTTCCATAATATATGGGATAATCCTTCCCATTGACTCATATTTTTCAAGATGGTTGAAACCACCAAGCAGCAATTGATGCGCCTGACTTTTTCAAGATTTCACCATGTCTCGCATGGCAAACTGCGCATGGCTTTTTCAGCTGTGAAACTGCGCAAAGGTTGAATGCCTTTGCGCGGCTGGAGCGCTGGCCCCAGTTGCAATCGACTTTTTCCCGTAAGACATGTGGAAAATGATGGCCTGCAATGGCATGAAATTATCATGGGAAGAGAATGGGAATATCTATGAATATCTTGTGACTATCATATTTAACCATCAACAATGGGATATTATGAACATATCATGGGGCAAGGATAAAAAATGGGGGAACAATCTTCAAACCCATTTTTAATATGAATAGAAGCGTAGGGAAACCGATCAAAATGATCAGTTATTGATTTGTTTTCCCATAAAATCAATAAATAACTGACTGATTATTTTAGACATATTTTATCACCATCATCATCATCATCATCACCATCATCATCATCATCGTCATCCTCATCCTCCTCCTCCTCCTCCTCATCAACATCATCATCATCATCATCATCATCACCATCATCATCATCATCATCCCCTAAACCCATATGATCTTAACAAATTTTCCTTAGTTCAAACATATATTATAATCCTTAGTGTTGATGGTAGTTGTAGGGTTATACAACCACGGTTTTATTTATAGCGGTTGTATAGCCATGGTTATACCCAATTTGTTCACCTCAACTGCATCCCTCATTGGTAAATAAAATCCATATTCAATTACATAGTGTGATCCATATTATCTCAAAACAATGGTATTATAATCCTTTGCTGGTTGGTGGTTTGGATCATTTTTTATTTTCCCATACATTCGGAATTTCATCATCCCAACGGCCTATTATTGTTCAGAGGGGTAGGTCAACCACCAGCCAGATTATTATGAACCGTCATTAAGCATATAATAACCATATATAAACCATTATTAACAGTATATTAACCAATGGTATAATCCTTACAGGGTGGGGCCCCCAAGATAGCTAAGTTGGTTCATAAGTGGCTTAACAATGGTTTATGGTAGATATAACTATATTTAATGGGGATTATAATGGTTTATAAACCAACTTATACCTGGGGGGCCCCTGTTGATGGTAAAACTATGGAAAAAAAAAAACAAAAACATCTCCGATTCCAAGGTTGAAGGAGGAGCGGGTCGCCTTGGACAAACTCGTGCGGAGCCTGGTAATACTTTCATGGGGTGTTGGAAAACCATGGGAAAATGCTAGGAAAACCATAGGAAAATCAGAGGAAAATATGGTGATTTAATGACATTTAAAGGGATTTATGGCTGCCTTATGATTGCGAAGTTGACTTACAAAAGTTGGTTACCTATGGTTTATGGGGAATATGGTATGATTATTATTATATAGTGGGATACATAGGGATTTAACATGATTTAACCATCAACATATGGGAATTTCAATGGGAACGTCATGGATTTTTAATACCCTTCGGCTTCAAACGTGGCTGGGAAATCCCCGTGGAATATTTCCGTTATGGAGGTGTTGCTGTGGGTTTTCCGTATTGCCATGTTGGAGTTGCAGAGGGCAGTGGAGTATAGGGAACCAACAATACAGTTATGGCCCTTTACCAGTTGTAAGTACTTATAACCCCATTTATAACATGTATAATCCCACTTATAACCAGTTATAACTAATAAATGGCTATAACTGTATACAATACTATGAATTGGGTTAGTCCGAAATGGTGAATTTCTAGCAATATATTGCATTTTTGTTGGGAAAACTGATGAGAATCTATTGGCATTGGGGGAGCCTTTTTTCAGACAGCCAAATCTGGACCCGTGATACTAGAACATCTGAAGTCTTGGGGAAAACCGCCAAAGTGAATAGGAACTCTGAAGGCGATGGACAGAGATACAGAGACAGAGAACAGGAACTAAAGATTTATATAGGGGATCACCTTTACAAACCCACATGATAGAGGTTTCTTCCTATTACAGGACCACAAACTGGCAACATTTTGCCCCCTGACAACCCTTAAAATAGCAATGCCCCAGTGCGAGGTCCAGCATTTGCCAACTTTCCAGGATGTGAAACAATGGAACTTGCAGAGGAAACCCGGGGGGGAGAACAAGGCGGGCCTCCAGTACACTAGTACATTAACAGAGATTAATGGAAACCCTGCCATATATATATATATGAGATGATGCATTATGATACCATTACAGGAGGCTAATCCGAACTGGTCCACCATTTGAGGCGACACAAATCCCAAACCACTCGCGAGATTTTCAGCCCTTGGAGTTTGGGAGCCCAAGATTTGCCAAGGCAGCTGATGTGAGAAGTGTGGAATGTAACCCTGACCTTTTTTCTTCTGAACCTAAGAAAGAAATCCCTAGAAATTGTGTTTGTTTCATGTTTTTTTTGCATTATCTTCTCTCTACCCCAAAGATTTGCGGGGGCAATCAGATTTACAAAGGGAATGCCCATACTCATTCACCCGTGATATTTCATGAATTTTGGATATCCTGGCAGCTAGGCCAAAAAAATGTGTCGCGCTGCTGTTGCTAACCGTGGGTTCTTTTTAAGTCCATGATAGATAACTCCACCCACGGGGCAAAGAGACTTAAAATATCTTAAAATAGAGTATGTCGATCTGTGTCCAACATTACATGCTGCCATGCATTGCGAAGGAAAGAAAAGATCGAGAACAAACGCTTGTGCATTTTTTTCCCTGCAGTTCCCATTCCAAAAAAGACCCCTTGCAGCCACTCTCCACAGATGGAGGAATAAGATGCCTGAGTTTTTGGTACTTTTCCAGGAGTGGTTGAATGTGTTATAGACCTATATATGTATATTATATATTAGACATGTTTCAACTCTATGTTCGCGTTCTATTTGCATTTGCAAACCGTGAGCAGTTGTGCTCTTGAATTTGCGTCAATGGTGTGGGTGAGGTGAGGATAGAACGACTCACATCAATATTTGCAGCACCAGAAGTTCAGAGATTGGAGCCGGACATAAAACCAGAGAGTATACTCTTGACATGTCCTAGTGTGGTAATTCGTTGATTCTACATGTTGCTCTCCAGAATATATTATGCCTATATATATATAAGACTATACTTAATTCTGAGGACACAACTGGATAATCCCATCCCCCGTTCATATTAAACACCTCCTAAATGGTCCCAAACAAATGTGGAAATTACCTATCAAACCATGGTTTCGTTTCGGGGGTTCTCATCCATTTATAGATAAGAGTTTCCATGAAATAAACCATCCTAGTGGGGTACCCCCATTTCAGGAAACCTCCATATATGTGTGGTTTATTGTGGTTTATGAAATAAAATGGATACCCTTTGGTAAACTAACATAACTATATAGAAAATCACCATGATGAATAGGTAAATCAACTATAAACGGTGTATTTTCAATAGCTATGTTAAATTATCAGAGGGTATGTGTTGTGATGTGCATCGCAGGCTATCTCAAGCGTTGCATGCACTGGTGAAACTGAACTTGGTTGGGACGCTCAGGCGGTGAACTTCCGTGGAATTGATGTTGCCCCGAGATTTCGCATGGTGAAGTAATGTGGGTTAATAGTGGTTAATAGTGATTAATCGTGGTTAATAGTGGTTAAACGTGATTTATAGTGGTTAATAGTGGTCAAAAGTGATTTATAGTGATTAATGGTGGTTACTGTAATAATGGTTGATAGTGATTTATATAACTATATAAAAATAGTATTTACGTTTATAATAGTTTGGTGTTAATTGGAAAATCAACTATAAATGGTGGGATAGTGATTATATAATACTAGCCGTGATTAACAGTCATTCAGTGTGGTAAACCCTGGCTACCATTAACAACTACCATTTAGAGAAGATGGTTACCACCCATTTATGATGATATTAGGGATGGTTTATTGTGCCAAATTACCGGAATTTGCGCACGACGAATAACGACAGCAAAACGAGTGATAGAATCTGATAGAACCAACGGTCAAGTCTTTGATGACTGCAATAAGAACACACTGAGCCAAGGCCAAAGCTTTGTAGCACATGACCTGATAGTAAGGACATGGGCCCGTCCTCTGAAACTTCAACTCCAAATTACTGGTTGAAATTCCAATTTTGGATGACTATGTATATATATATTTTTTTTTTTTTAATTGATTTATTGATTTATTTATTTATTTATTACTCGTGTATCGATTATATGATGACCAATAGGCCAAATTTGCAATATCAAATCATGTCAAATCCCGGATGGCTAGGTGACCACCATCCCCAAACGCCCCAAGGCAATTGACCATCGGAAGTCCATGATTTGCCTGGCCGAGGTATGGATCTGTCAGGTGGTTATTATTTGTTTATGGTTAAGAATGCTTGATCATTGTTTTCATTTTTTCCTTTTTAATAGCTGTTAAGTTTATTCAAGAATGGTTAATGGTTAATCATGGTCATATAATATATGTTATACTCGAGGTGAATCTATATTTGTCATATTTCAGGCAAGTGGAACCAAGAGTGGCTGGTGTGATAATCACTATTGTTATGAACAATCATATTTTTTTCACTCATGGTTCATATTAATATCCAATGGATGTTGCAAGGATACCCTCTAGTAATCTAGAAAATAGCTATGTGGAGCATCACTGTTTTTATTATGTTTCATAGGTAGATCATCGAAAAAAAAAAGGGTTTACATGGCAAAGTGGGGTTACAGAGTTGATGAACGCCAGGGTGAGGTTCACCCAATGGATGTCCCAAGTTACATGGTCTCATAGCTAGGGGGCCCCATCCCACATTCACAATCATTGCTTCAATATTGAAATGGGGATTTCCTAAAATGGTGGTACCCCCAGTCATCATCCATTTATAGATGGGATTTTCCATGAAATAATTACTAAATAAACCATCCAGCTATTGGGGTACATACCCCCATGGAACCTCCCAAATGGCAACAGTCTCACTTTCAACTTCTGAGCCTTGGGGAAAGAACTGGTGGGTATAAAATCCTAAGCCACAGGTCTGGCCTATATGAAGGTGGGTCAGAACCTACGAGCATGTCAGCATCCATCAGCATCCCGTGGGTAATTCTGACTCAAGCCCTTTTCTATCTTTTCCTCAGGAAATGCCAGTCAATTATTTTCTAGCGAGAGGTTTTTTGGCATTCTGCACTTCCATTTCCTATGGCCCGATGGAATATAGAATGGTGGCCCCCAATGAACATAGCTGGCCCCCAATGAACATAGCTATTGAAAATACCCCATTTATAATTGATTTACCTATTTAAAATAGTGATTTTCAATAGCTATGTTAAATTACCAGAGGGTAGCTGTTGAAAGTCAATGAACATCACCATGTTTAACAGGTGAACCATCTATAAATGGACCTTTTTCATAGTTGTGTGAAATTAACGGAGGCTCCCATTCATATCCACGTGTATGTTGGTTCAATCCTGATAAAATTGATAAACAATGGGAATTTCAGGATCCTAAAATGGAGGTACTGTACCATATTTTTGGCCATATTTTGTGGTGATATTCACTTACATAGGCCTTATATAGGCCTTATATATGGTAGGTACCTCCAATTTAGGATCCTGGAATGGCCAGTGATCAAATCCCATAAGCTCCGATCACGCGGCAGGCGGTCCAAGACAAAGCTGATGAGTTTCACAGTCGACAGCTGGCGCAGCAGAGCCCAGCGAGACCATATTCATAGTACAACCGGAACTAATATCCCCTGACTGCAACACTATTAGCTATGAACATGTATTAACTATATATATATAGTATTATTGCGCGCAAACACCCCGATTCGCCCACAGCCCTTCTATGCTGCACACTTGGGGATATCAAACGTTAGACTTTACATTCAATTTGGAAGATCAACCAGGGTATTTAGGGAATATAAATTTCCCACCCCCGTTAAACTTCTACATTCATTGAAGATCTTCAATAAGGTTTTAATTCTCCCACCCCGGTTAAACTTTACATTCATTGAAGATCTTCAATAAGGGTTTAATCTTCCCACCCCCGTTCAAATTCTACATTCATTGAAGATCTTTAATAAGGGTTTAATTCTCCCACCCCCGTTAAACTTCTGCATTCATTGAAGATCTTAAATATGGGTTTAATTCTCCCACCCCCGTTAAACTTCTACATTCATTGAAGATCTTCAATAAGGGTCT
>Ga0126342_10009111_pt1 | contig 17781 bp, 16 predicted proteins | sample Cyp1metagenome_FD_92528 | JGI IMG/M metagenome (GOLD analysis project Ga0126342, IMG submission 92528) | Coral microbial communities from Lord Howe Island, Old Settlement Bay, Australia - Cyphastrea 1 metagenome | ecosystem: Host-associated > Invertebrates > Cnidaria > Coral ... | reverse complement strand
GGGGCTGGCCGCCCTCCCCTTTACTTCGTAAAGTAAAACTCAAGGTAGCCCCTCTGGAGCTACCTTTCGTGATATATTTATATAAGTATATTTTGAATATTTTATAATATTTTATAGAAATATTAATTTTATTGATTTCCCGGAACCCCTTTTCCAGAAATTTATTGAACCTGACCTGGCTTTGTACTAAAGCCTCCCAACCTGCGGATTTTTTTCCGGAACCTCGTTGAACCTGACCCGGCGCCTATACCAGTGCACACCGGGCTGAAGACTCCGTTAGCTTTACGCTGTTGGGGAATAAGCTTCGGTGATTTTTTCAAATCTTTCTGAAGCATGCTGCGAAGCCAAGCGCTGGAAACACCTCAGCTGGGTTTCCGTGACTTAAATGGCCTCAAATCCTGTTGAACCTGACCTGGCTCTGCACCGAAGCCTCCCAGACCTTCTCCGGAACCTTCGGAACCTTCTTCGGAACCTCGTTGAACTTGACCCGGCGCCTGCACCAGTGCACACCGGAGCTATTCTGGGCTGAAGACCCCATTAGCTCTACGCTGTTGGGGAATAAGCTTCGGTGCTATCCCCAACAGCCGCAATGTTTTATTTTTTTCAAATCTTTCTGAAGCGTGCTGCGAAGCCAAGCGCTGGAAACACCTCAGCTGGGTTTCCGTGAATTAAATGGCCGCAAATCCTGTTGAACCTGACCTGGCTCTGCACCGAAACCTCCCCGACCTTCTCCGGAACCTTCTCCGGAACCCTGTTGAACCTGACTTGGCTTTGCACCAAGGCTTCGTGGAACCTTCTCTGGAAATTCTGGAACCTTCTCCGGAACTCTGCACCAAAGCCTCCACCCTGTTGAACGTGACCTGGCTCTGCACCAAAACTGCCCAGACCTCCTCCGGAACCTTCGGAACCTTCTTCGGAACCTCGTTGAACTTGACCCGGCGCCTGCACCAGTGCACACCGGAGCTATTCTGGGCTGAAGACCCCATTAGCTCTACGCTGTTGGGGAAAAATGCTGTTGGTTTGTCTGAAAATATGGTACCCCTACATCCATGGATGAATCATATTATCCCTCTGAAAATTGCCATGATGTCCTGTAAGTTGTCCCTTCAGTGGGGCAATCAGGCAGGCCTGCAACAGTCATGGGAATGTGACTAATAACTAGTGAGGGATATGGTGATGGGTCAAACACCTGGTACCCGGATGGTACCCAAGTTACAGCTGGCTCATGGATGTTCCCCCTTCATTAGTAGTAGTAGGTTTTGACCCATCCCCATATGATATGACTTGATACGACCAGCAATTCAACCGAGCCTTTTCCCACAAGAAAGCATCACTGGAGAAATGCCACCACGACCCTCAGCAATCCTTTGACTTCATAGCAACCCCCAGATAGAAAAGTAAGATCCTACTAAAATGAAGGTAGTGCTATCTTTTGGCGGTGACGACGGCTACTATAATCCAAGTTTTTCCCAAGCCACAGGAATGTTTGGTATTGCCCACTTACGGCGCCACTTGCCGGGGTTGGAACCCTTGGCGAAGGTGGATGGTGGGGACTGATCCGAGCATTCAATGAAGAAATTGCAGGAACTCCCTATTTTGGTGTAAAAACGCTGGTTTCCTGCAAATGTTCCCAAACAAACAAATTGAAACGCGTCCAAACAGAAAGTAGTGTAGGAATTACAAAATAAGCCTGTGTTGCAGAAAACTTCCCTATTTGGGTCTAAAAAAACCTGGTTGAGCCGTTGTTTCTTCCGGAGCGATCAACTTTGCATCTCAATTGAGACGCCGGTCTCGTCACTAGGAAGCCCGGCAGACCGCCTCCAAAGAATCTGAAACGCCTCTGACATGAAGAGTTGCTCCCGGAAGACATATGCTATGGCAGCCAGAAACGTCAAGAGCAACAGAATAAGCGTCAACCAACGCCACCAGTTTGATGAACTTTCATCTCGATTTGTGGGAAGGGTCACATTGAAGTAGCTAGGCGTTTCCTCAAACCAGATTCCCAGTCCCAGTCTCAATCTGACCACCACATCTTTGGTATCACTCCGAAGCAAGTCGGGATTCACTCGCAACTTAAAGTCCACCGAAAAGCTGTGGTCGTTTTCTGCACCATCGCCATAAAAGTTGTCATCTAGCTCCACCAACTTCTTCTGGGTATCCTGGGAAGCGTGCGACCGAAAATCACCACTCTAAAAGCAGGTAATTCAACGAAGTAAATGGGCAAAGGTCCCTTGCAACCTTTTAGATTACTGGAGGCTAATCCATAAACCATCCCAGAAATGCCCCGCCAAAAGCAGCTCCAATGTGATTTCGACAATTGCCATGGCCTGAGGCTTCTTCCAAGAGTTGTAACTGGTGGCTTCCATCACCGTCACATGCACGAGATCTTTGTCCAGTCTGTAGACCTCCCCTCGAAGTTCAGACGAAAATTCCACCTCAGGCAGGATCTGCGGCTGCAACACCGGACTGCCATAGCTGACCCAATAGGTCAGGCCCTTCGACTTAGACACCTTCATTTTCCACTCATACGCCTCGGACAAGGATCGGGTGCAAGGCTTACAGTGCCCAAGGCGGCAGAACAGCTCAACCATCAGCGGCGTGTAGACTAAGATCTGGGCCCCTCCGTCCAAAATCATACTGAATTTCGGGGTGAAGGCGAAGGGTAAACCAGCGAAATCTCTCTGCTCCAGCGCGTTTTCGGGTAAATTTCGTTCCAGGCCGGTGTAAATTTCTAAGCTCCGGAGCACACACTGAAAGTCCAACACGTCCCCCTTCTCCATCGTCACGATGCGATCAGAAATCAAGGGAAGCCATTGGGAGGTGGGCCTCGCAGAGCTGTTGCCATACTTCCGGTAGGTCAGGTGAGCACAGACCGAATTGGAATCAAACAGTGTCAAGTTTTGGAAGTATCCCTTGGCACCTCGACAGTCCACACGAAAGCTGAAGAGTTGCGGTTGCGGAAGGTCCGCAGTGTCATTCAACTCTCGCGTGCATTCATAGCAGACTTTGATTGACGTAGAGATGCAACCAGTGCGACCAGTCTTCTCGAAAGGTGTCATAGACTTCAGACGAACAAACTGGTCCAAGCCGTAGGAGACATGCACTGCCAGGATGACGTGTACACTGTGTACACATCTCATGGCTGAATCGATTTGAAGCAGACGTCTTTTCACTAAGGTATTCTTGAGTCAAGTGAACAACCATCATGATGTGTTGGTTATAACATAGGCAGCCCCATCTATTTGTTTTGCACCAGGGCACCCCACTAAGCAAACTTTGGTATGGATTCTTGTTGGGTTGAAACTTAAAACCTTGGTTTTTCTCCCCACGCCAGTGTGAGCCACCAGGAAAATCATAGCTGCCCAAAGTTTCGCTGAAAATTGGCATCATGTGGGCATGAAAATCTTCCCAAGCTTAGTGTTATATAATGTTATATATGTCTTTGATATAATTAGTTTTGTTGCTTATCATCAACCCACTAGTAATCATGAAATCAAAACCATGATTTGCCATCATTAGCCACCTTTTTTTTCCTAATTAATTATCATCAATCATCAACTGAAGTTCCACTTTCAGCGCCTCAGCTTTCGCGCCGCATCAAAGGGCAAGAACAGCAACGCCAAGCCCCTGAAGTTGGGCCTGATCCGAAACAGGTTGAAAGGGATGAGCCGATCCCAAAACGGTCCCCCCGGTCCCAGGGTCCCCACTTGTTGGCCAGCATGGAATAGCCTTGCTCTTTCAGCCCAGCTTTCCTGGCGAAAGTGCAGGATGTGCAGGACATGGCATCCAACTATGTACTGAGGTCTTGTAAAAATTGCCCACTTCCAGTCCTTGAGGTCTTCCGGATCGGACTAGGTGCTTGTTCCCCCGCAGAGGTTTTTGGCTCAAAGAGCCACCATTTTCAGGGGGTATGGCATGAACTATCTGGCAATTGACATACCAAAAAAATAAAAAAGCCACCATGTTCAATGGGCCTAGGAAATCGATGGAGGTTTATAGCTGGGAAATTATCTATAAATGGGTCATTTCCCCCGCTATGTAACAAATTTCCAGAAGGTACCAGTAGTGATTTTTTTGAAAAATAATTAAAGATTCCGCCATGCATGACCCGGGCTGGAGCATTCGGCCACATCCCCGTTGCGGAATGTCCATTCTTCCATCAAGTTGCCAATCTTGACCCTTGTCTCGCAACGCTTGCTCGACAATTGCCTGCTTGCATGTGCTGATTCAGGAGCCCGTTGCTGACTTTCTGCGAGGTACATAAAATTCCTCTGGGTATCCCCCCATGCAGATTACCTTGAGGCTTGTGAAGGCAAGCAAACGCCTTCTTACTCAGTATAATCCCATCCCACCAACATTAAACCCCCTAGTCCCAAATATGTGTACATTGTACATCCTCTACTATATAAACCATGAACAGTCTGAGGGGTGTTAAACATTAGACGGAATGGATTACTCTGCATACTCAAATTTGCGATAACGATGGTGGATACTGTTGCAGGGTGGAGAGGTCTACCAAGCATCAACTCTTATATACCCTCTAGTCAATCTTCTTAGATATGCAGGACTCGAGGACCATGAATGTAGATCTTTGTTCAAAGGAGAACACTGAAATGGATTTCTATATGGTTTTCTTGACTTACCCAAGTTTTGTTGCTGTTGCTCCAAGCCCAACACATACCTGGAACCACTCGAGGCTCTCGTTGTAGTCACAAAGACAATCGTCCAGGCTCAGCCAAAAGGCCAACATCCCGTCCTGGGTCGTTTCAAACGGTACCCGTTTGTCATAACTGGTTGAAGGAGCGTTATTCCATGAAATATGGCAATTTCAACGGTAACTTGACCCATCTCCAAAAGACCCTTCTGTTGATAAGATTCGGATGGTTGATGTCTGTGTCTTCCATCTTTTCTTCTCTGCTGCGCCGGGTGGGGGAGCACCCAACTTCCAGCGATTGGCTTTACAAAGAGCCTTCAATCTGCGAAAAGATGGAAATATTTCATCACACTGCAAAGGTTGGCCATGTTTAGAATGATCCCTCAAATGTGAACATTTATAAACCATTAAAATTCCAGGTAACGCCAGCGAGGGTTGCCATCTTTCACTCGGTTCTGTCTATATCTCACGAAGTCTCCCATTCCATCATATAGAGTATTCCCATCAAATCTCTCCACAGAATCTCTTCATTTTTCAGGAAATTCGGATCCCGAAGCCGCCTGTTGAGTGCCACTCGGCAAGGTGCCAGAGATTGTGACCAGACTCGATGGCCTGGGAAGGGGGACTTGATCCGAAAAAACCGCTATTGCAGCAGCGTCAGAAACCTAGATCCACCTAAAGAATCGCTGATTTTCACCTTTTTTTTGTGGATCGCCAATCGCTGGGATCGCTGCCTTCCTGTTCCACAGATAGGCCAATCGATCTGCCACCGCCGGCAGAGGATCCGATCCTGTGCCGATTTCGACGCAAGACCCACAGCCACCTGGAGCTTTTGGAAAAATGGTGATTCCCATCTTTGGAAAATTGTGAAAAACGTGATAAAATCGTCATTTTTTACAAAATACATAACCATAACTGGCTACTATGCATCATTCATGTTTCCATGATACAATGGCTATGTGAACCCCCAAAATTCGGCCAGACAACCCGCGATCTCGGCGCACGCCTGCATCGCCATAGACGCGGCGCAAAATTCCAGATGTTCCACCATTTAGTTGGATGATTTCTACATTAACACACCATTGATAGCGGATGTCCTACATATGATGTTCTGATTCGGTAAGAGTATGTTTGAAAAGGGTTGGGTACAATAATCAATCACCGCCAAGCATAGTATGCCCCAGGCTAAGCATCAGCCAAAATCCACCACATCACTGAGGAGACCTCCTGAAGTCAGAATCCTACCCTCTCCACAGAGAACAACTTCACGAAATGACTCGGTAGAGATCCAATAAACTCAACCTTGTTCAGATCATAAGATCCCTTTTTTAAGGTCCTACTTTCAGGGATTACCCAACATCCTAAAATCAACCTTTCGGGAAGCTGTAAACTTAACCAAGCGTCCCTGATACCAAGCAGCATATGTGGTTTTGCACAACTTGTCCATCTGGTTCTGGGTCTGATATGAGACAAGTGCACTATACAGCAACACATAACTCCAGTCACACCAGCCCCACTGACCAAGGGAAAAACATGCGATCTTAAGGGCGATGGGGAGAAGAGTGCCTGGGAAAAAATGAATATGTTCCATGATCATAAGTGCGAGTCGAAACCATGGTATATACCCCTCGGTTCACTCCACAATAGTTCGCAAATGAATGTTAATCTCCCTTCTTCTTCCCTCTTCTCCGGGGTCGGCGCCAGCGGCGGCAGCCGTTAAATAACGAAAATTAATTACGGCCCCCCTGCGAAGCTCCGCTCCAGATAATCAACTGAAAACACCAAAATCAAGACGACTTAATGCCGTGACTCTACATATTTCATTGTGCCTGCACCAAACAGCACATAGACGTCCAAGAGTAGTACAATATGATGCATTTTTAATATTTTAACTTGGAAATGTGATTTCCACGACAGCCACGTGTACTTTTTCAATGCCTCAACTTCCAAAAGTACTCCGACCCTGAGATATTTTGAATGTGTTCATTTCGAAATGGACTTCGCGCCACAGTCGCTTGACCTAAGGTATGTTTGGTACTTTGACTTGGAAAAAAGTGTTTATATGTTTACATAGGTTTTTGCATATAATATATTATATATTGTATATTACATATTATATACAATATATAATATATATAATATATACTATATATATACTATATATATAGTATATATAGTACATATAGTACATATAATATATATAATATATAGAATCATATATAATATATATATAATATATATATAATATATATAATATATATAATATATACAATATATATAATATATAATATATAATATATATATATATGATATATAATATATATAATATATATAATATGTATATATATAATATAATATATATATAATATAATATATATATATAATATAATATATATATATATAATATATATATAATATATATATAATATATATAATATATATAATATATAATATATATGTAATATAATATAATATAATATGATATATGTTATATTATTAATATAATATGTAATATAACATATATAATATGATATGTATTATAATTTACAATTAATATATAATATATTAAATGTAGTATATTATATTGAATTATATATTATTAAATCAATATGTATTTTTTTGTTACAAAAGCGATTTCTCAAGGCGGACGCGTTTCGCATCCGGGAGTTCAGCATCAGCAGCTAAATCTTCCCTGCAATGCGAAGGAATCTCGATGGCGCAGTGTTAAGGTAACATACGAAAACGAATCTGTTGTTCAACGAGGTGACATCCCAACCATGAAACGATGAAGCACGCCTAGCAGGAAACTCCGGCAGTTGCTGGCCGTCAAAGGCAAGCTGCACATCCAAACCTTGAGAGCAGGGTTCTGGAAACAGAATGAAATGTAGATGTAGATCTTACAATAATAAAGGTATATGATGTACGATGATGTACGATGATGTACGATGATGTACGATGATGTACGATGATGTACGATGATGTACGATGATGTACGATGATGTACGATGATGTACGATGATGTACGATGTATAATTGGAACTGATTGAATATTCAAGTGCAGAAACTCAACCTATTGTAGGCCTTTGGAAATGATCTTGGTGAGGGGCCTTCACTTCGCAACGTGCGTAACTCCTCGTTGACCTTGCAAGAAATGCCCAAGGAAATGCGTGCCTAGTGGTCCTCTGCCTTCTGATGGAAGATGATTGAAAAATATTGAACATATTCTCTCAAATCCACCACAATCCTCCAATTAGCTATATCCTCTTGCAATGTAAAGCTCTGCCAACTGTTTAAAAATAGCTTGCAAACGGACGAACACCAAAATCCCAAAAACATTGTGCCTCGTCATGATCTCCAATTGCACAGGAATCCATGCCAACAAGCAGGGCCCTAGCGAAGATGATGGTGGGTGTTGGGTGCGTGTTGGGTGCGTGTTGGTGATTTCCTTCGGACAAGGAGTTGAGAAAGTATCGACAAATAATAAGGAAGATATGAAATAGTAAAAAGCCTATTGCCTGCGCCCAAGTCAATACCTCCTAAGCAGCATCTGTGAAGTTAGCCAAGTTATGCCAAGTCTGCTAAGTTGACAGATGCACCAAAAGATCACCTGTCAGAGAATGGAAAAAATGACAATCAGAACTTCCCAAAAAAGCAACAGACCCTACATTACAGATCATTACAGTACTCGATGCCTGCGCCCTTCTCCGAAGACTTTCAGCGCCCCCAGACCCTCCTTGAAGGTCGAAGTTTGCGGACTAAGCCAATCGCTTCGTCCAAAGACATGTGCGTAGGATGGCCATTTCGAGACAGCGCATCCACCATGAAGAGATCAATGCCCGCGGCAGCAGCTTCTTCCAAGAAAGTCATAGTCTCCGGCGGCACGGCCGAGATGTCCGAAATGTACACCTCAAACTCACCAGAACTAACTCTGCCATGCTCTGTCTTCCATCGTTTGAAATTTCATGAAATTTCATATACGAATATATTAATATATATAGTTATAATTCATATCATATTTGGTATTTCTTCGCTATTCCTGTGCGATGTCGCCCCATTTACTGGCACTCTCGTACTCAGCCTTTTTACCGTGAAAATGTACGTACGCTTGAACGCTTGTCGAGTGTAACTCTTTCTCCTGAGGCCTCAGCTAGAGGGTAGCCACCTTTCAGCCGACCCCCAAATGCAAAGCCCAAAGAGACGTAGGTACCTCCATGCCACACCTTAGGCATCATATGGCATCATGCAACACGCGATGCAACAAATTAAAACCATTGAATGGGAATGTTAGCCTCTTACTATAGAGGAAGCCATACTTTCGGTGATTCTGTTGGAAACTCAGGCAGCTGCAGGAAATACACGAAGCGGCAGACCATCCACAAGTTCCATAGTCTCATCGTCAGAGACCTTTCAATTTATAGTGGTGAGCTCAGCAACTGAAATCAGTGAGTTCAGAATCCAAACCTGCTTCGGCTTTCGATGCGACTGGATGAAGTTTTGCTGCAGCCAAATATGTCACACAAATGCTCCCTTGCAGCCACCTCCGCAAACTCAATGTATGCAATTCGGCGTCGAAGAACGCCCGGCTCCACAAAGTCTGCTTGCGCGTAGAGGTAGGGAAAAGCTTCTCGAACCTAAGAGACAGCAGGATCTCAACAGGGGGGGTGCACTTTGCAGAAGCCGACACACCATGCAAGCTTGAGTCGAAATAAATTCATGCAGTGCCACATGTCTCTTTGGATTCAGACTCTGTCAAGAGTGACCTTGTTCGAGATGATTTGCATTGGACCAGCCTAGGCTTACAGTGAATTCCCAAAAGTATCCAAAAGTTGCAAGGATCTCCAGCATCAAACGCAAGACTCTCAACTGCTGGCAACTTGGGATCATTTGTATTTCTGCCAACACATCAGTATACAGTATACTCAGTATACCATCTGAAGCTTACAGGTGCATAATTATTGGGTTGCTGCAGGCACAGTTTGACGAATGTCCATCTGGGCAAAGGACCCCTCCCGCCAGGCGATACCCGATGTGTTGTCCATCGGAATGGACCTTTTCGATGACCTTCAAGTTGGGATAGTTGCATTCGTCAACCATGCAGAATAGATCCTAATTAAACAGAAGCAGGTTTGTCTATAGATTCACTATAGCAATCCAATGAGATGTCGATTGCTGCCATACCGTATGCCGTATGCATTCAACCACCATTAGTATCCATTATATAGGTTGTAGCTTAACGCGAAGAGTTTGAGCTCACAGCTCCCCGCAAACCTTGCCTGCAAGTCCCGCAAGTCATCCATGCCAAGCATGGCATCAGCATGGCCATGCGTCACTAAAAGAGCATCAATGTTGCTGACTCCGAACTTTGGCAGTGTTTGCAAGGCTGCCTGCGCAAACAACGCAAACAATATCAGTCGATATCACTGCAACATCGGATCTACACTGCTTTTACCCCACTGCAATGCAGACATCCCAGCCTGGCGAAGAGTCTTCCCTGCATCCACCATCACATGGCGAACCTGTCTTTCAAGATGTCTGTGTCTGAGGTGCTGGACAGATGCTGTTGTTTTTTTCGTCGATGAGTCAAGGAAGCAAGACGGCAGTACCCAACTCCCATCAGGAGGGCTGTATCGCACCAGCAGCGACACGTTCAAACGTCGATTCTTGGAAGTTGGATTCTGATAAGCTTCCTCGCACGGTTAGACTTGGCTTCCACTTCCCCGGTTCGCTTGTAACTGTAAAGTCGCAGACTTGTCTGCCTACAAAACTCAGCGCATCGAAATGTCATAGGACAAGGAAACGTAAAGATTTCTGCGACCGTGATTCTGTCTAAACTCTGGCAAAATAGACCTGAAGCTTTCTTTGGACTCGTTGCTACCGACTACCCATAAACATGTCTTTTCTCGATGTCACAAAATGACAAGCAAAGCCAAAGGAATATGAGCTCAGTCCTCACAAACTGTCATTCCATCAGATTTCCGAATTGCTGTCGCCTTGGACCCAGATTTGTAAAAAGATTCCCTCTGACATTTTTGTTGAACAAATACATATATATATATTATGATATCTTCACATTTCTCCAGCCATACTCCCTGCAGATTCTCCCTCTTCTTCAGCATCACTCTTGGAGCCCGGCACTTTCGCACTGGCCCTGCAGAATGTGTGCAAGCTGCGGGACAGCTGTTGATACTCCAGACCTGACAGCGGCAAACTGGATCAGACACAGGTTGCCACACATTGTAGCAATTTTTCCATTGGTAAAATGTTGACATTGCAAGAGCGATACTTGGTTTGTTGAATTGCGTCTTGAGGCCTGTCGAGAAAGCCTTTGCTAGACTAGACATATTCACGAAGCTTCTCAACAGCAGAGTTTAGGAAACCAAAACAACATATCAAAGCTAAGAGGCAAGATGGGGCAGAAAACATGTTATTTGTGCTACCTCCCACGCACCCCTATGATGACATTTCCACGCCCGTGTCGCACCCTAAAACGACCGCGTCGAAGCTGCCCTTAGAGCAAAACTCCATCACACTGGAAAGTACCAACAAGAAATTCAAACTTAGGTAAATTACGGAAAGTATCAACAATGATGTCCAAGCTCGAAACTAGCTTCGGAGGCGGAACCGTTTGCAGCACGGCATGCGCGGCACGCAGCGCCTGAGTTCAAAGCTCAAAGGTTCAGCAATTTGCTCACTAGATTTGGATGATTCGCATATGCTAGCTTTATTTGAAATCAGATTTGCCAAATTGTTGCCTTGGCCTCTGGTGGGCTGAGTTGCAGACCATGCTAAACCTCTTCTTGTCACTCAATACTGGCTAGTCCATGGCCAAGCACCCAAGCGGCACTAAGAAAGAAGTTGTTGGACATCTTTGCAGGTTGTGGGAATTGGGAACTGTGCAAGGGTTCTTTACTTCAAGGACTTCGGCTGGCTTGAATTGAAGCAGCAGGTATATGGATGGTTGCCATAGTTTCTTTTGAAGCAGCAGGCATATGAATTTACCGGAATTGCCATAGTTTCTTGATTAGGTTTGGCGAGCTTTGCAAGAATGTGGTCCTTCATCAAAGCATCAGGTGCTGCAAATGCACAGGTTTGTTGACCCCAGATGCTGTTTGCTGCAAGTCCATGGCTCGAAACTGCAATGCTCTTTTTTTTGGCCGAAGGCTGATGGGGGTGAAGCTTCATCTTCAGCCAATTGTACTGAGGATCTGGGAAATCCAGTGGCTTTAAAACCAATCGTGGAAAATGTCCAGGGTGTGGAACACGCCCTGCGCAGCTGGTCCGCCAATGGGATGTCCTCCTGGGAGTCAAGTTTCGAAGCGGCCAAGTTGAACAAGGAGTGATGCTGCACAGATTGCCAAAAGCTCTGAATCTGTCAATTGGGTGCTTATATAGAGGAATTATAAGATGCTTCTACGGGGATTTGAATGGTTTTCATGGCTTCATCAAATTTGGTTCTGGGGAAGTGGATAGAACCGCCTTAAAAAGTGTAAATGGATTTATTGCGGTATACGGTATAGCGTCCGCTTCCCTCTCCCAACCATTCTCCAAGTTGCTATGGAGTCCAGCAAATGCCTTGGGACAACGCTTCCAACTCCCACCAAACATCCACTGCATCGCATCGCTATTCTCTGCATGGAAGGACAAACCCACATTGCGCAGCTGATTCTTTCCTGCCACACTGAGGATCAAACAGAGCTTTTCGGACATCTCCGGCTTCGGCTGCACGAGCCGCAGCTGCTGCCTACCATCACCATGTCACCATGCTCTCTATTTGTTCGAATGCAACTCTGTGCTTTTTCGGAGTCCAAAGGATCCATCGATTGTAAAACAAATATTGTGCATCATTGAATCATAGTCAATCCTGAATCTATATTTGATGCGTGCCACAAAGACTCGGCTCAGGTGCTCACTACGAAGAAAGGACGAACATCTCCACGAGATCGCATGAGCAGCCGCAACCTCAACGGCCCAGTACGGCCCAAGGCCGTTTGCCATTCCAAAAATCGTAAGAATCTACAAAATGCATCAAAATGCATCAAAATGCATCAAAAAGCTTTGATCATTCGATCTGGTGACGCAACTCGGATTCCTGACTCGTCGGCCAGCGAGCGTCTTGATGGGATCTTGTGACGTTCACTGTTGCTCAGCATTGCACTGACGCCAGACCTCAAGCTACATGTCGCACATCGTCGCACATCGTCGCACAATCTCATCCAGGCTTTGATGACAATTTTCCATCTGAGAACTTTGCTTGCCCACATCCAGCCTTTTCCTGGTATTATCGGTTTCTTAGGGGTTTTGCTCTGCCATGGTTAAACAGGGGCATGAAGCGATTGCTATTACGTTGCTATCCTGACTGCGAAGTATGGTTTCTTATTGTTTCTTTGTCTCGCCTGTCTGCAGCTGTGAAGAGTGGCCATGCCTCAAATGCTACTCCACTTCAAAGCTAAAAAGCCCCCTCTACATCGCTTTCATCAGTCAGGAATACTGAGGGGAAGTCCGCTCTTGGGCCGCCCAACCTCCGCAAACCCGCGGATCAAAAAATTAAACATCTACTTGCTCACAACACTACGTATGTTCATTTCAGTTCCAACGGCTAGCAGCAAAGGGTGAGCAATGATTGAGTAATGCAGTAATGCATGATAATATTTGTTCCATCCACAAAGAGCCAAGAAGGCGGCATTGTTGCCTCTGTTAACAAAACCTGAAGTATTGAAGTCCTGCGAGTCAGGTAGACTCTATCTTTTTATCAAACATTGAGAATGCAAAAAAAAACAAGAGAAATACAACCCCAAAATGCAACAATTTTGTCAAGTTTGGCGTGTCTAACTTTGAAATTGCACAAAAGAAAGGGAAACATACAGTGAACCAGGCAGTTCCTGAGCGATGTGTCTTCTGGCACCAAGACTAGTTGCTGTGCTGCCTTCTATAAGCAACATACGCTGCCGTGAGAATTCCAAGCAAAACCACAAGGCTAGTTGTAGCAAATCCGGAAAATCAAAAAATGCAACGGAAAATGCAAATGCCAAAAACAGCGCAACGGAAAAATGCAAAAAAAATGCAACTTCCAACGTTGCATTTTCTGAGTTGCATATCTTGCAACTTGCGACGTTGCATTTTCTCCCTTGCATGTTTTTTTGCAACTTTGATCAACGTTTGTATTGTTTTTTTTACGCAAAAAAAAAACACATAAAAATGGAAAACAAAATACAACGGCGCCAAAACAAATGCAACAGAAAATGCAAAAAAAATGCAACTTCCAACGTTGCACTTTCTGAGTTGCATTTTTGTTGCAACTTGCGACGTCGCATTTTCTTAGCTGGATTTTTTCTTGTCGAAACTTGCGACATTGCATTTTCTAATTTGCTTGTATTTGGAAAGCTCCTCCAACAAGAGACATGTTTAGGGGCTGGCAAACTGAAAAAAAAACACTCCCAAAAAATGCTGTGCCAAGACATGGCCTTGAGCCAGCATCACGTATCCTCCACTCATCCGGGCAGGGAAAAAAAGAAACTCCATGGCTGCATTTTTCCAATTGTTTTTTTTAATACAGTTGTATTTTGATGTCGTATTTTTTTCGTATTTTTATTGTATTTTGAATTCCTCTCAAGTCACATAGCCTGTACCTGGTGCCGCGACTTCAACTGAAGTACACGTCGGGGGGGACATTCTACACAATCTTGTTGCGAGGCTCCAAAGATGCAAAGCACTTCAGAGATCCTCAGGCACTGTCCGAGACAAAGATCATAGGATGTTTCCCAGCTCCTGGTACAGGACAGAAATACAACATGTTCACCTGGTGTATCCTGGTGTCTTCGCTGACAGATTTTGCCCCTGAAACCAGTATTCATCGATATTCCCATTGACTCTTGTGGATTTTGTGCACTGCCGCACGCATCAACGATCAAGTCGAAATAGTGCATATCATCCGCCACAAATGGTACTCACTCCAGCAACTTGTTCAAACAAACTGCCAAAATCTTCATCTCAAAGTGATTCAAGTCAATTCAAGTTGACTATTGACCAGGCCAAGCCGTTACGTTTTTGAAGTCTGAAGAGCTTGGGAGAGCTTCCAGAATGGCGCTTTCGCCCCTCCTTGGATCCAAATTCTTCCAGCTTGGCCATGGCTGCTGAAGCCAAGTCCACTAAAGGAGACCTGGCCCAAGGGACGACCGCTGACCCTGGTGACCCTGGTGACCCTGGTGCCGTGACCCAAACTGCCAGGGCCGCCAAGTATAGCTGACTTCGGCACCTCAGCTGTCGCTGCCAGTCATCCAACAGAATCCAACGTGTTGGACTTGCTGCTGGCTGTTGGTGCCTCAGAAACTGACAGCTCCATGCAATGTTGGCGAGGTGCTGCGGCTCGCAATCAGAATGATGGACCTTTGTAGGTCGGACAAGCTGGTCAATCACGAATTGAATAAACTGGATAAACGGTCCCCAAAGCATCCGAATAAGATACATACTCCTCGTTGTGCCAGGACTTCAAATAGTTCGTCACTGTAGAGTTGCAAGACCTCAAGCACATGGATCTGTTGTCCTGAAAGAACTTTGTGGTCGCCGTTTCCAGTCACACACCAACAGCAACCAGACCTATCCGCCAGACTCTACTGGTGGCTACGCTTTTGCATTCTACAGTACTGTACTTGACCAAGCACTGCACGGCGTGTTCCCACACGATGTTTGCAGCTTCCTTGCGGGGCAGAGGCGTCTCTATGTTATTTTCACATTACAAGTCTGCAATAAACATCAATAAACCATGAGATAGCAACAAAAACCGCTGTGGATTATGTTTCGCACTGCTCACATGATTCCAATGCAAGTGCTCCAGAAATCTCCGCCTGGGGTTGGAATTCCGATGCCTTCAGCATACTGGATGAGGCCTCAATCAAATATGTTTGCAAAAACTGTCGTCCGATATCACTCGCAAACGTTTCACTGAAAATCTTGGAATATGTTGGCATGAATGATTCACATGCAGGTTCTCTGATTTCCACTGCCAGTTTCCAGCGCGCGGCTATTGCTTCAAACATTGACCCGTTGTAGAGCTAGCTGATAGTGGAGGACTGCGCTATGTTTGCCAGGTGTTGTGGAGAGTACTCACCGGATTCAGCCAACCTGCCAGTTTTAGTTTGGGATTTGAGCAGTGACATTTCAACTTAGCAAACCTGCAAGCAGAAGCCAGTTCCATCCTCCCATCCGGTCCAATCCATGTCGCCTGCGAGCAGAAGCCGCTTCCAAGAGTGCTCTCTCGAAATGTTGCAATGCCCTGCAGGAGGCAACATTTACACAGGCAAAGACACTCCAATACACATTCTACACCAGCCACCTTCCATTGAAATCTTGAGAACTCAGGCCTGAAGGTCCAAACAGTATTGGAAATTTCTTAAGGTCTGAATGCAACCTAAGGATCTCGAAAGGCACTAATGCCCAGCTGCTTGATCACAAATGATCACTACACGCTTGCTTTATCAGCTTAGTTGTTTCGGTCAGCGTCACATTTGGACCGGGTATTCGACCAAGCGAGAGCGAGCTCGCAGTGAGACAATCTGCATGACCTCAGAACCACTGGTCATGTTGCTGAAACACCTGCAATGTTGACCTGCAAAACACGAGTGGCACCGCATGTCACCTGTGGGAAACGTTTCATGATGTTACAGTGATGTTACAGTGATGTTACGATGTTCCTGCCATTGTTATTGATGCTGCCCATACCAAGTCATGGAACCGATAGATGTGCCATGCCGTTGTGCCACAAGTTGCGCCATCCTGCGCCATCCTCAGACCCTCGCTGGCTTGTCATTCCAAAGCAACGTCGCTAGCGCCCAGCTGCTGTTGGCCTCAGAGTCCGCTTCACACAGCGCTTCAAAGCAGGACTATGTAGAACTTAGAAATCTCATGGAATCTTAGTAATTAGATGTAATTAGCTTTCCCTAGCTTTCCTTAGCTTTCCTTAGCTTTCCTTAGCTTTCGACTAGGCACTTTGGGTTGAAGTAGTCATTTTTGATGTCGCTCGCCTGGGAGGGGTCTCAAGCGAGGGCCGAGCTCCGCAAGTTGAGCTGTGTAAAAAGAAACACTGTTTTGGGCCAAAAAGTTGGAGTAACCACAATCATCCACAATCATACTCCTGATTGATGTCTACTGAGTTTTCCAATCGTGACCCTTTGCAGCGTAAGGTTTTCACCGCTCTCTCTAGTACAGAAGAGAAGGTTGCGTGCGGCAAATCCTCAACTTGCGACACAACCTTGAAATCTATGATAGCTCACTGGATAGGATCTTCACAGCCAGCTGAGATCACGACATCTGGGTTTTTGCCCGTCAGCTTTGCAAACCTATACAGCGCAAAGGCCTCGTCAAGAGCAGTGGCTATCCTACCTGGTTTCAGAAGAAGAGAAAATCAACGGCGTTCTCGGCAAAATCTGCAACCGCTGAGGTGAATGACCACATTCGTTGAGTCGAAGAAAGGCCTCAGAGGTTGAGATCTGTCTGTGGTGATTCACAGGTGCTTCTCAGCAGGAAGGTTCTTCGCTCAAAGAGGTTTCTTGTGTTCAATCTGACCCCGTGTCAGAATCTACATCAATAGCAACAAGTTTCTAGTTTTTGAAATAGGTCTCCAAACAATGTCTCAGGGTGTAGCAAGAAGCGGTCGCACAAGTCAGCAAGTTCTCTGACATCTTTACATTGCATCATCTGCCACGGATTGCCACGGGAAACAGAAGTGAATTTGCCAACCGATCAGTGCCACTTCCGATTTTGGCCCCAACTGCATATGGGTTTTTCCGCCAGCCTGACTCAAGATCTGGCCCTCCTGATGGCTCGGCCGGTCCTTCATGTCATTGGCCCATGGTTGTCCATCATGAAGCGAGTGGAAAATCGGCTGCTCACATGACTCAATATGCATCACCGCATCACAGTAATACTGCTTTGTAATAAAAAACAAGATGAAGCCCACGAACCCGAATGCTCACACGTATGTTAATGGTACAGATGTCAAAACACATGGTTATGCAGTCACGCACAATACCTTTCTGCAATAGTTTATTTGAACTGTCTTGTACATGTTTCCCTTGTTACCAGTCTGCAGTGTGGAGTGGAAAGTGTAGAGTGTGGAGTGTGGAGTGTGAAGT
>Ga0126342_10009110_pt1 | contig 17781 bp, 13 predicted proteins | sample Cyp1metagenome_FD_92528 | JGI IMG/M metagenome (GOLD analysis project Ga0126342, IMG submission 92528) | Coral microbial communities from Lord Howe Island, Old Settlement Bay, Australia - Cyphastrea 1 metagenome | ecosystem: Host-associated > Invertebrates > Cnidaria > Coral ... | reverse complement strand
TTGCTTGCTTGCTTGCTTGCTTGCTTGATTGATTGATTGATTGATTGATTGATATCCCGGTTGTTTGCAAGGCAACCGGTGGGAGAACAGCTGTTCTCTAACGTCCTGTCTTAGATGTGCCGCCTGCAAGCGCAAGGCCTGCCGCGCTTCCAAGTTAAAGAAACTGTTCCATCCAAAATATCCAAAAACCGTAATAAAGATCCATCAAGATCATTAAAGATCCATAAATTCCATAAAATGACCTGCAAACAAATTTCGTGAAATTCCTGAAATTCCTCATCCCCAGCCTCCAATTCAGCTTCCTCCTCCGGGGACAACACGTCTGGTCCCCCGTAGTGCCACTGCCAGTGCCTAGGAGTGATTGATCCCTCTCCCATTGGAAGGCTTGGCTGAAAATGAGGTACTCGGTATGAATGATCTGAAAGTGTCACTTTCTCTTGTCCTTTCATCACGAATCGTTACATTCAACCTGTTTGCTGGGATCCGAGACAAAGCTTCCCTTGGAGTGCATAAGTTGATGGTATTTGCTGGGAAAAGCTCTTGACTGGGGTGCAAGCATAGGGTACTCACAGACCAATTGGGTTTGCTACTAGTTTAACCATCCTGTTTAGGAAGCAAATGATTTTGAGCCACAGAGACAGCGGTGTAGTGCCGCACCTGTCATGACCACGACAAGTCACGTAGCACCACTGGGCCGTCCTGCACGAGGCATGCAGGTTCTGGCAGGTTGGTTCATAGGGATTCTCATCCGCAGTATCATATAAAATCATATAGTGCTTAAGTACTTAGATGTATTTAGTATCCCCTACAGCAATCTACAGCATATATCATACAGTATATCAATGTATACTGTATATGTATATATATAATATAATTAACCATCAAGCAACTGGGTTTTGGAGTGTTGCTTGAATCGCCCGCTTTCGTGCAAGTGCCCATCACTGTCCATCCATGTCTCGATTCTCGAAGCTGGGAGATACACGACATTGTCAAGGAAGCAGACACAATTTGCGGGATAACTGCTGCATAATCTGAAAGCAAATGGCAGTGTGTCAAAACCTTGTACCCCTGGTCAACATCAAAATAGCTGGTAAATGGATGTTCATCCCACTAAAAATGGTATTAATAGGTATTGATCCATACCCAAATGAAGAAGGGGGGTGGAATGATGAAGCATCATCGCTTGGCACATGCTTGGTGAATAAAAAAAAAATCATTGCCGCTGAATCGTTTCGTCACAATGTCGACAAAAAGGAACTTCCGCAGTCGCCCAACGTTCGAACCTTAGCAACCTTACTTAATCCATCCAAGTCCACTCATTCGTCATCATGAGAAATGCCGAAATAAATCATCACCCCTGAAATTCATCGCAATAAGATGGTGGTGTTTCATGGTGTTTCAATGTGTTTCACATGTTGCAACAACTTAGTAAAATCTGGCTGGTGTTTTCAACCCCTTAGACACAAAATACATCAACAAAATACTTGAGTTACTTCAACCAGGAAATGTCATGGCATTCATGGCCATTATGGCTGCGGGTAGTTCCCATCTGCCGCAGCCGCTCCTTCGGTCCGGAAGGGCGCCGAGGTCCGTCGATCGTGGATGGGGTAGCCTGAAGGCCGGCGCAGGCCGTAGCCGAGCTCGGAGTCCTGCAATCAACTGGAAAACGTTGGGAAAACACCACGAAAATCTTGGGAAAACCCTGGGAAAACCATCTTGTATAATCTTGTATAATCTTGTATAATCATGATGTATAGATATGTAAAGTATGTTTTGCTCTTCTGTAGTGAGACTGTTCCCAAGTTTCACGTGTTGGACTGATCAGCTTCGAAAATCCAGCACCTTGAAAGTCATGGACTGCCATGGCGCCCAGCGGGTCCTGCCACATCTCCGGCTGCAACAGCTATGCGCCCGTAAAAGGCGTGCCGTGAAGGAATGAAATTTCTACTACAAGGGACTTGCTTGTGGAAAAAGTTGGGAAAGATATGATCCTTTTTCGACTGTCATGCTAGGCAACAACTTTTTCGGATATCCAAGCACCATTTTCCTTGCATATTCATGTGCTTGATCTGTCACCTGTAGTTCAAACTGTTTGCCTCAAGCATTCCAAGATCTTCTTGAGCCAAGCTATGGCTGAAACACGCCAAGTTTCCAACTCCTCCAGCTGCGAAATGACAATTGCGCATCAGAATTGATATCAGCTAACCCATTCTAAGCTGCATTTCCCCTGGTCACTATTTAGCTTTGTCTAAAAATGCTATACCCCCCAAATCCCTATGGGATATAATGAGACTTCATTCAACATGCTCATCCATGTTGCATCATTGGCCCCGTAAATTCGTGGCCATATCTGTGATCAAACCCAGCTGTCGTATCCAGGTCATCCCGCGAATGGATGGCGTGGTCAAGGAACTCAGCTTCCTGGCGGATTCAACGGAAATCCACATCTTCCATGAAGAAAGGGATCCAAGTTGATGATCAAAGTTGATGATCAATGATGAACCAACATGTTGAGGGCTTTTCCATGGATTTCAAATGAAGTCAATGGATTTCAATGATGATCAAATAGCAATAAAATGGATTTCATTGACAACAACATCTGTCATTCAAACATCAAGCCCTTGATCACGATGGCGATGGCGATGACCATGACGATGAGGACGATGAGGACGATGAGGACGATGAGGACGATGATGACGATGATGACGATGACGACGATGACGACGATGACGATGACGATGACGATGACGATGACGACGACGATGATGATGATGATGATGATGATCAAACATCTTCATGGGTGTTCAATGGATTTCAATGGATCAATAAGGACACAAGGGGACCGGCCAAGCAACCAAAATGATTGAACATGTTTGAAAACGCTTCAAAAAGATCTTCAAGCTGCTCCGCTGTAGTGACTGGACTTCTTCCCATACATGCAGCTGGGTCACTCAAAGAAGAGCTGCGCCCGTGAGAAGTCTCCCACCTCGAAATGGTCTCTGGAAAACCAATTTGGGTCCGCAATTCTTCGGCAATATATGAGCAAAAACACTTAGAAACATAAAAAAAAACCGGCCTTTCTTCCTATAGTATCCCCTTTCTGCTGGCATTGTTGTTCCTGTAGATTTGGAAGCCCTCAGCTTGCTCTAACATGCACGCCTCGGCAGCAAAGCGGATGAGGCAACTGTATGTAATGGCTGTAGTTTCCAGGCCATCCTCCACCAGCCGGTCATAGATACCTTGCCGTTGGGCCGTTGGGTGTGCGAACGGTCAAATCGCTATAGAAGACTCCGGCTCAAGGCGTCCTTTCGGATGATTAATTTAAATCTGTTCAATTCTGTGCAGTTCCAGCAACTTCAACTCAAATACAGGAAATCCAGATTCATCAGCTCAAAGCTCTCTCTCTCTCTCGCTCTTGCCCTTCCCCTATATTTTCACATAATTGTCTGCCAATGCACTCTGCCTATGCATGACTTTGCACGCACTGGCCCCAGATGAATATACAACCCGACCCAGCTGGTTTCCCCACGAAGCGCCATGCGGAACTGTTTCTGCACTGCCAATTGCTTCATGACCTCATTTGCCAGAGAAAATGCTCAAAATCCTCCGTCAAAATGTGGGTTTTCAAAAAAAAAAAGGAATATATAAGATATCCCCAAAGGTGCCATTAAAACACGATGCACGTATGGAATTGAAAGTGCCCTGCGCTTTAAAACTCTGACATACCCTGCAAACCTAAGAATTCCACGCTTTCATAGAAGGCCAGTGAACGAGGTACCTGTCCCCGACATGGGGTGAATCAGCATCTAATGGTGCACCTGTGAAACTGGCTCTACCGATGGCTCAATTTATGCTACGTTTGTCAGCTGTCAGTTGGGTTGATGATGGGAACTTGTGTTGAGATCGCCAAGGAGTTGTTTGCCGGTATCAATTGTATCACCTTTCTTGCTGTTGACATCTGTTGAGCCTATCTTCTGGCAGCATCTGCTACAAGTCTAACAAGCCACGCCTGGTGCCCGACCATGTCGTCAATGATGGAATCCAGACTCTGGTGCTTCCCAGTCTAGGCCCGAAAGCCAACAGGGTCAGTGAAACCCAAAATAGCTGGGATTCATGGATGTTCACAGATGCCAATAAGCCTAACAATCTGAGTTGGCAAGTCCAAGGAAAAAAGAAATCCATGTGTTGTATATCCAACATCCAAGTGCTTGACCCGAATCACCAACTGCGCTAGGCCAGTGTAGAGATCATTCGCAGTCTGCCTGGCTTTTGTCTTACAATGTACATTCATCTGTGGCAAAAACACAACTCTCCCGATTTGAGTATGCAGCAGAAAACACTCCCACTGGATGAAGCGGCTTGAAATTTGTGTAAACATTTCTCCACCCTGGCTGCAAATCACTGGCCAAGTGCATTCCCCCCAGTTTGCCCATGTGCCAAGGTAAGGACCCGCCGGCCACTTCCAGCAATGTTTGTCCCCTAGGCCGCGACACGCTGAGATGCGACGCCGGAACTCGTGGGACTGGTCTTCGACGCGACGCGGGACTGGGGGCCCCTGCGATTTCTCCAAGAGATGTCCCAGCTCCGCGTAGAGACCAAGGATCCTACAACTTCACATGGAGTTGGATCCACGGTTGAGCGATGGAATCAACAGAACACCCTTTTTTCGCGAGAGAAGACTGTAGGTCACTGTAGCTTGGAGATTGAATCATCCAAATTCATCCAAATTCATCAACCAATATCAGACATGTTCTCAAAATATCACAAGAAATGGTCATAAAAGAATATAAAAGATATTAATATAGATTATTAGATGATCATTCATCATTCAAAAATATTCAAAAGGTCCAAAAGGTCTAACAATGGAGACCTACTGCCACATTTTAAGCGGTCTTCGAAGGTCGGCCAGCACTTTGTTCGTGGAAGCTCTGCATGACCTCCCAGGCTTAGTGAAATTGCCAACATGGAAGGGGAAAATGATCATAAGGGTTAGTGGGGATGGGTCAAAACCCTATCCCCCTGGTGAACATCAAAATAGTTGGTAAATGGATGTTCATCCCCCTAAAAATGGTATGTATAGGTATTGATCCATAGCCTAGTCTGAAAATAAGGTATATACCCAAAAATCCAGTGATTCATCATTATCCCTACTAGATCTACTAGAATTGCCATGAATGGGTATGCACCGTTTTCGGACACACCCGCAAACACAGAGAATACGATGAGATTTTGGGGTACCCTACAGTTGCCGACATACTATTCGATGATTCACCAGTTGATCTGAGGTGTCCCCCAATTGAAAATGGCCCATCTGGGCAAATACTGAAGAGATCTGAAACGCACCTCCCGCAGCACGTCAGCAGGCCTAGGTGGCAGGACTCCACACCCTGCTGATCTCATTCTCTCTGCATGCTCTCTGCATCCATTGAGGCGCCCGGCTCAGTGTTCTGTCCTTGAGTGCCCTTGTGTTCTGGGTTTCGCCTGCCCAAACTGCGACATCAGAGCAGCCGGGCGCATGCGGCTCTAGGGGGTGAACCCGGTGAACCCCTGAAAGAGCAGGGGTTCAATGTGTTGAATCGTCCACAAGGGAAATGTCAAATCAAAGTGGGTCGAATCCCGGATTCCATGGATTCCCACAAAAGACTTAGCTTCCCAGATGCAGAAACCATGGCTTTCCGCGGCCTGAATCCCGTGCTTTTGGGCAAGTCTGTCGATGCCTGGCGATTCTGTGGACCCGTGTGACTAGAAACTGGGTCCCACACACTGAGGTACCAATGGACCAACCATCTTCAGTCTTAAACGTATTAGGGAAAAAAATCTCATTGAATCGAATTACTCGAAACAAAAATAATGTTACCCACAACACATACCATCCACTTAACTCTCGATTTTTTGTGGAAAATCATGGGAAGCTCGCATCCCCCAAGCCGCGCCGACTGGCAGCCTTGTGTTGTGGCGAGACCACCTTGCGGCCTGAGCTGGAGAATCGAGCAGGGGGCGGCATTTACGTCAGATTGTTACACGCAACATGGAGCTTACCATACAATTTACTGTGAAGATAAAGCTCTCATCATATAGATACATCTACATATACATATAATATGTATGTATGTATATATATATATTATAAACCATTCATATCCATTCATTCATAATAATTAAAATGGTTGTACAATATTATACAATGTTGTACAGCTCAAAAGATTAGTCACTTGGTCCCACTGCAGATGTAGCATGCAACCATCGGCCTGGCACAGTTCCCTTAGGAGAGAAGCTGCGGACCAAAAAGGCGCAGCACAGCGTCACTACCTGGCCGTCTTCTGGTTGTCTTCTAAAAGTCTGTGGCTGGTCATAGATGTCACTTAGAAATTCATAGAATCTGGCGTTCAGAATATGAAGAATATGAAGAATTGCGGATGATGTTTTCCGAAAATCGCTGAATATGCTGGTGTATGCAGTTCTTGATATTCATGGAAAAATGCGTAGATGATTTACCAAGGACCTGTGTGAAAGATGGTGTTTCGTATCAAATATCAAATCAAATCCATGTAAATCACAGTAAATCCAATAACTTTAATAACAGGGTCCTGCCACTATGCTTGCATTGCTGGAGGATACTGAGGACAACATCAGAGGATACTGGATTGATCTTCCACTGGATGTCAGTGGATGGAACTGTGTGATTTTCGAAACTGAAAATCAAGGACCTCCCCATCCAAACGTTGAAATTTTGGGAGCCTTTCCAAAGAGATATCCTTCTTATGAGTTTTTATGAGATCTCAAATGTGTGTACCACTGCTGGACTGTTAAGAGATTCTCCAGTTTCAATTGGTTTGGGCCTTGGGCCCATCCGTGGACAAAAAAGAATGAGACTGTCTCAAAAGTTGTCAGCAGCGCGAAGATCACGACTTCCAGGCCAATAGACCTGTGGCCCATTTGGAAGTGCGACCCAAATCCAAATCATCTGGTCTATGTATAGATTTATTTGAACATGTTAATTATATTATCATGATTGTATATGATATGTACAGATCTTGATATCAGTATATATATGTATGCAATATGTCTACAAATATATATATATATAATTATATATACATATATATATATATACATAATTACATTGCTTTGAATATGTAGCAGTGAAACCAGTGGCTGTTCCTGCCTCCACAAGTCCTCAAGGAACTCCATCTGCTGTACAGACAGCATTCTTTAGCACGTCTCAGTGCAGCGTCGTGAGTGTTCATCCACTTCCCGTGACCAGCTGGACCCCATGTTTTCTGGTCAACAATTCACGTCCCATCTAAATTGGATTTTTCAAACCTCTGTGGCAAGTCTAATCAAGCTGCTTAGACAAGACTCAGAATGTGAAACAGAGAATTGACGGTTTGTGCTTCGATCGCTGGCTCTCTCTCTCTCTCTCAAGTCAAGAGGTAACCAGTTCACGAAACATGTTTCTTAGATGTCTGGAACAGCTGAGAATGCAGCAAGGTCTGGATAAAACACTTGATCAGGGGTAATCCCGCCTGACAGTTGCCACAAAATGCATACATGTTTTTAAAGCAAAATCGGTCTGCCTTCCCAATTTTGGTCATATTCCATACCTGCATAAATTCAAGAATATTCAATGTTGAAGAAAACACATTTCCCAAAATCCATCAAGGCACGTTCCATTTTAGCACGGGGGCATGCTGGGCCCTTCTCCAAATTTCTCGACAAATGTGTTGACGCATCCAGCCTGAGGGTGGGCGGCGATCGTGGTAGTAGAACGCGGCGCGCCAGCTGGCTGCGCCAAGCGACGTAAGAGACGTGATTGGGCTGAGAGCCAAAGGAGGCAAAGGTCCAGCGTCCAGGGATCTGCATTTGTCGCTGTGGCGATGATCTCCAACAAGATTCCCAAATCAGTGATTTTAGACAGCGACGACATGAAAGTTTCATCTGCCAAATACATACCCGAAAACTACTGCCTATGGACCCTGAGGCTTCATTTTAGACCCCCAAACCCCTGGTCTAAAATGAAAGTCCCTGAACCATTTAGCAAAATAACGTGTACCCTTCTAGATCCGTACTTTGCTTTCAGTATCCTCTTGTTTGCCTCGTTCAGTGATTTTGGTTCTCAAAGGGTCCATATGTTCATTGCCTCGATTTTTTGCATTGGCATTGCCCTGATCAATCATGTGTTTAATCTGTTTCGTACTTTCGTTACTAGTCTGGATTCAACAATCTACTACTTTCATGTTCTAATTCAAGGTTATTGCTAAAGAAGTCCCTAGCTTCTTGGCCATTACTTCGTCGGATACGCGTTCATATCAATGTCTTACATTTCGTTGACTCAAAGATTTTGTCTGTAGATGTGATGTTTTCCTTACCACATCTACAGAATCTACAGATGTTTAGATTTCTGGGATGTTTTCTCTTCCATTTTCTTGCTAGCATCCTGAGGTTTGGCTGCATTTTCTCTTCCATTCTCTTGCATCTCCGTGCATCAAAGTTCACACACTCCTTGTTTCATCGCCATGTTTTCTGCATCTCTCGGTCAATCATGTCTATTTCAAGCGGTTTTGGAAATTACCATTTTGAGCATGTCTCTTTGAGATGATCCCTAGATCCACAGAAACTCAAACGGATTTTTCCCCACCAATCTCTAGCGTCTCTAGACTGACTGGGTTCCCGGATGTTCCCGGTATGTCAGGTACTTCTCCTTCCTTCCGAAGGCCTCCGAGTCATCATGTGGTCATCGAGTCGTCATGTCACTGCTGACCATGTCAGCGCAAGTGTCAGAATAAATGCCAGGCGCCATGCAGCAGAATACATGTCAAACTGTCAAAGAAGTTCAAACAAAATGTCAGAATAATGTCAGAAAACATATCAGGATATGTGTCACAAAATGTGTCAGGAGATATGTCAATATGTCAGAAATGTCAGGAATGTCTGAAAATTTGAAACTCCAAAATCCCATTGTTTTATCATCTTCCTCGTGAGATACCCCAATTTCAAGGAGCTCTTCCAGTTTCCCACTTTTTCACGCGCGGTCCTTGCCGGTTTGAAAACCTGTGAGACACTTGCAGCCTTACGAATTCCTTGCAGGATCTCTGTCACTGTCGCGGAAAAAATCACTCATCACGTGCAATTGACACCAACTGATGGAGCGTGTATGATATACATATTATATATATATATATATAATTATACTATATATTATATTATATATATATATATATATATTATATATATACATAATTATATAATATATAAACCAATCCTTCCGATCGACTTCAAGCGCCCGTGGATTTGTTGAGGGAACTGGCTTTTTTCAAGCAGAGATATCTTTCAATCAGGTCTGGAGCTCTCCAAAGTGACAGCTGCAGCATTTGGAGGCCAGGTGCTCACAAAAGCCCTCGTGACTTCTGCAAGTATTGCGGATATAAGAAGACCTGTGCTGCCAAAAATAAGCTGTTCGCGGGATCATGGAAGTTGGGTATCAAGTTTGGATCGATGACTTCGAAAATGTGGTTTCTTGATCCTGCTGCAACCCCTAGAGGTTTATTGGATTTATTAGTGCAGTATTTGAGAAACCAGGACTAGTTGGTCACATGTCAATTGTATACCCCTTGAAAACTCTGGTGCCGTTTGAATGCCCACCCTGGATTTGGACTCAGCAGAATGGGTGTGTTTGTACTACGAGCATCCCACTTTGTGTTCTAGCAATGTCAAGCTACTGAAGGAGGCCGGGTGACCCCACCTTTCCATAAGACTGGCCACGTGCCAGTAGGAGTTGCTGAGGCACCACACAGCATCAGCAACAGACAGCGTCTCTTGCGATGCAGGCACTTCCTTGAATTCCTCGCAAGCAAAGGCTCGGTTAAAGCATGGCGTTTAAAAGGGGGAATCAGTTTGGGGATGTTCCAACATTGCAGATGTCCATAAAAAAAGCATGTCAACGCATGTCATCGGTCTGAGTCTGAGGAGACAAATGAAAGTCTTGAAGACAGGATCACCCGACAGTTCGTTGCAGGATCCAGGGCGCAGTCCTTGCCACCAGAATCGTATCTGAGGCACTGAGTAACCATCCTTTCTTCCAAGGACCTAGCATGGTTCGTCACGAATAGCAATCTGGATCAAACAACCACAAAGTAGACAGTGAGACTCTCATCAAGGCAGCCAACCAACACTGAAAAATCGGGCAATGACAACAGCTTCAACCTTCGATTTCGGTGTACACAGTTTTTTGTTTGTCATGGTTTATCATAATTGTCCTATTAAAACCGCTACATTTGGGGCTCAACTTGCTCAACCCCCATTTTGCGCCCAAAAAAGACAGGTCGACGCTGGAGAGGGCAGCAGCTGCAGCAGTCGTGTCCACGTGCCCTGATTGGCTTTGGGGGTTCTTAAGTCATGGGGGATCCCCAAGTCAACATGGTTGTTTCAATACTAAGCCATGGAGTCTAATGACTTGGAATACTTGAATGAGTTGGGCTATTTTGAGTCAGATTCTGACAGCTATTCTGAGACCTGGATTCACATCAGTTAACTGACACATACTCTGAATGAGTCGTAAAAAAAGTGGTTGAAACCAAGTCAACATGCCTTGAATCATAACCCCAAAATACCCACCTCCGAGAAGCCATACAAAGCACGCAAGTCGTGCCGACCTGCCAGCTGTAAAAATTGGGATGTGAACCAAACATACTCAACAAACAAGCCAACAGTCTGTTTCTGATTGTAAAAGCTCAAGAAAATCATAGAAATTCAACTATATTCAACTTCCTCGGGCTGATGATCTGATAGCTGCAAGGTAAGTTTTTCGGTCCCCCTGCCAGTGTGGATGCTCCGGAAGAGGAGGATGAAGCGTTCATACCTCGACAGCCAGTTTTCCTTATGAGCAGTGGCTGCTAAATGCCTGTTGGAAAATGGTTTTTTTTAGGGGTTATGATGGGTTATGCTACCCAACGTATTGGGGATCATCAGAGTCGTGGGATTCCTTGTGGTTCCCATATGTCTTCTGTTTTGTGGCAGGTCACTCCACCAACTCCTCATCAAAGGACTTCAGCACTTGCTCTCGCTGTTCACGATTTGCGTCGCCCTGTCACCACGGGGACATGCTGGGTGAAGGGAACACACCAATCTCTGTTTGCAAGTGAAAATCACCTTCCCCAACCCGAGCTGTAGATGTCCAGGAGCTAAGTAAAGTAGCCACTAGTTTGACGAATCAAGACATGCTAAAGCTCCCCAACCTTTGTTTCGAGATGTTTCGAGATGGTTCAAGTCTCAAAATCAAATCGGAAATTCGGGTCTTTACATTGATTACAATGTACACAGCCCAAACTTTCGTTTCAGATCGCACCTTGAGGCAATGCTCCAGGGCGTTTCGCACCAGCTTCCGGTTCGATTGCATCCCAACGCTGCCGGGGCGTCGCCCCATCAGAGACGAACTTCGTCGCGGTTCCACCGCGTGCGGCACCGCCTGGGAGGGCGGCTGTGGATCCAACCGCAATGCCAACGGTACTTTAACTGGGATAACAAGCTGAGGTGGCAACAAACTCAGATTTGGCTGATAAATTGAAGTTGCAACAAATTGCTAATGGTTACAATATGTTACAATGCACTTCAGGGAAGCAATATGCTGTGTCACGTGCGCCTTATGGGTGCTGTGTCGCCGCCTCAGTTGTTGGGTTGAAAACAAGACATGTTTGAAAAAATAAGGAAAAGATAGGCATACTGCATACTTATCATACTTTCTGTGACATCTCTCAAAGAACGCCCAATACTTATTCAACATGCTTGAGACGTTCTGAGTGTTCCGACCGCACTGGTGTACCAGCTTTCTGACCACGGCAAATCCTCATTGACAGCACAAAAGGGAGGAAAAACAGTTGCTTCAAAGAACACAAGATATCCAGCAACTTGTAATCTACAAGTGCCCCCAAAAGCATTGCAAGACATCTTTGCAGGTTCTTGACTGTGTATCAACCTGTGAGCATCTGGCAACTTGTCATTCTCCTCAGTTGTCCCCGCAGGCGTTGCCTCATTGCGACATTCTCCACCATCAATCCTGCTGTGATTCCCTCATAAACCGACTATAGAAACCGGAAAAAAAAAACGTTGGAAAGGCAAAAACCCATAAAAACCCACTAGAATAATTCCAGCTTCGATCTTTTTTGGACTTACTTTACCCAGTATCATCGGTGAACCATAGATCTGCATAGATCTGCATAGATCTGCCGAGCTGAGGATCCATGCAGCTCGCACAGCCTTGGGGGGCCTGCAAAAACCGAGACCAAATATGCTCCACCTCGACCCCTTTATCCAGGCGAAATGACGCAACCCGCAACATCCATGGAAACCCATAGAATTTACTGGTAAAAATTGCCGTCTCCCGTAAATTTTCCAAATGAACCCATCTGATGATTGGACATTTCCAATCCTCCTCCCCTGTTTCTTCCATTTGGTGTGATCTCGCCTTCTGCCACTCAAAGGCGGCTCGGCAGAAGCACCTGCGGCCGGCATCCTTTCACTTGGGTGGTTTTTTGGATGGGATTAGCATACATTGAGTCGCACGAATCCCCCTTCAGCATCATTAAACATCATCAATCATCATTACAGGTGCTATAGTCTAGAGTCTAGAGCATCAATTATCACAATGGATTCTGGCTGGTTGATAGGAATGATAGGGATTTATTGGATAGCCTTGTGGCCCAGGTGGGCCTCACATTTCCCAATCTCCACCGATACCGTCTCCACCCCATTTCCATCCAGGGCTGTCTAGCCTGAAGGCGGTCTCGCGCTCACCTCACAAGCGGTTTGCCATGCGAGTCTTGAAACATCTTGAAACATCTTGAAACCATATTTCTATGGATGGTCTCATTTTGGGTCATCAGATTTTCGAAACGATTCATGCTACCCTCTGGTAAATTAACATAGCTATTGAAAATGGCCCAGTCGAAATAGTTGATTTACCATGATTTACCCATTTGGCCCAGTCGAAATAGTTGATTTACCCATTAAAAATGGTGGATCTTTCCATATAGTTCTGTAAACGTTTACCAGGCCGGGTATGTTCGATGGCTTGCGCGTAGCATTTTTCCGGGAGTCCAACGGGTGAATCAATCACCACCTCCACGCCACCACGGCGCCGCAGCCCTGGCAATTGATGTGGAGCGATGTCTGTTGAATATTCACATGTTGTTGCAGGAAAATTCACCAGTTATAGAGATCTTGTCCTATTGAAACCTCCATTTTTAGACAAGGGTCCCACTAGAAAACTCCATTTCTTAGATATTTTTCCTATTAAGACACCATTTATAAACAATTTTCCCAGGAAATCTATGAAGATCTTCGGCAACTCTCATCTGCAAGCGCCTGTCACAGCTTCGTCCTGGCAGCGGAGGTTTAAATGGGAACATACTGGGATTATAAGAGGGATCAAAAAGGGATTTAGAAATTGGGATCTAAGATTATCTAAGATTTGTTTACAAAGGGCTTTACCATCCATTGGGGAATTATCTCGCCACATATTTTTTTCAATGGCGATTTACTGTTCTGTCATTCATCTTGGGGGATGACTACTGTATATGTAAGGACTCGAAATTATCCTGAATGTCATGACATCTTACAAGTCCTCCAAATCATGATGAATCTGACCAAAACAATGCAATCATTCACGAACCTCAAGGGCAAATGTTGCATAATTTTGGGGTGTTTCCCTATACTAACCATCAAGTTTCCATCAATCTCCATATACTAACAAGTTAGTAACAATATTACTCACCATACGCTAAACATATACTAACCTCAATTGCAGGTAGATCCAGTCCAGCGCGGCCCACCTCGGCTGTAAGCACCGGTGGGGCCGGAGCTGCTGGCGTGGCTGGCTTTTCAGCCGCAGCTGCCTCCGGCGGTCCGCAGTGCTTCCAGGTAGATTCACGGAGAAAAAATCAACAATATATTGAATATTATACCTGATATATTATATCTAGTATATCTATTATATAATATTATATATATACATATGTTATATATATATACATATGTTATATCTATAATAGGTGCATTATTTATATATATACAGTATATACACATTGCTCAAGCCATGTTGAACTTTTGATTTGAGGCGTGGCACCTGGTAGCCGCTGGGCGATGGCACGGCCGAGTTGGCCGGGCTGGCCTCCTGAGGCGGACGCATCCCAGGAATCCCGAGAGTTCTGTGTCAATAATTATAACCAATGGATAATTATCATTTAATATTATGATGGGATTGAATGATGGGATAATGGGATTTAATGATGGGATAATTAACCAATATTTAATAATGGGATTAATTATTATTTAATAATTAACCAATATTTAATAATGGGATTAATTATTATTTAATAATTAACCAATATTTAATAATGGGATTCAATGATGGGATAATTCTGACCTATAACCAATGGATTGGTTTCTTGGGGAAAATTTACAGGAAACCCATGGGTTTTTACCATGAAGATCATGGGGTTTTTACCATGAAAATTTCCCCTAAACCAATCCATTGATATAACCAATCATGAAATAATCTGAATGAATTCTCTGGTTCTACATTATTGAGTTTAAAAGAATCTGATGAGAATCTTAATGACAATAAAAATAATCATAATGATGATAAAACTAATATTAGTAATGAAATATGATGATGATAATAATAGTAAATAGCAGTAATAAGTCAGTGAATCGTGAATCTCATGTCATGAATGATTCTTTAAATCATTTTGCCATCTCACCAGCATCAGAATACCAGCAACCCCAGTGATTCATCCCTGTCCTGGCAACCGCCGCCTTGCTCACGGCCTTCCAAAAGAACTGTCTCCTGCCGCAGCCACGCTGCGGCCCATGGTGTCTTGGCACGATGAAGCAGTTGATGAACTTAGGATATGTATAGTCATACTATGTCATAATATGTCATACTATGTCATAATATGTCATGATATGCCATACTGTGTCATACTATGTCATAATTGATTAATCATATATATAGTCATAGTCATAATCATAGTCATAGTCATAGAATCACTGTCATACTGCTAGTTGGTTGGCTTTTGGTGATTTTCAACAGCGCCGTCACCAAGTTTGGCTGGTGGCAGCTTAGCTCCTGCAGGTGCTGTGTGCCTGGACATGGTTGACAAGATCCGCGAGCAGCAAAACGGGACATTTCCCTCAAACCCCTGGTGAGATTTATTGCAATATATATAGCATTATAAAAAAAAAAACTTCGAAAAGTAAAATCCTACTAAAATAGTATGATATAGATGTTACGAGTACTTTTCTATCGTAATCTCCATATTTCTATAGTAAGCTCCAAAACTCTGGTGACATCAGGGCCTTCTTCACATCGATCCGTTGGCACCTCGTTACGGTCCTCGTAACATGATGATGCGATGGCGTTGGCTTGGTTCCCCCCAAGCCCTCCAAAATGATGGGAAAATGATGGGAAAATGATGGGAAAATGAACAGTGGCCCCGGGGGGCCCTGGATTTGACTGAGGATGATGATGTTTGAATGTTTGATGATATTTTGGATGACGTGGAGAGGATACTCAGTCCTGCGCACCGCAGCTCAGTGGGTTCTGATCCTCCACAGTTTCACCTAAGGAGCAGCTTGGAAACAAACATGCCCAGGCATTTCTAACAAGATTTAATAAGAGGTACAGGTGGCCAATCTTCGAGCAATGGCATGTAAGCACCAGACTCACGGCCAGTTTTACCAACCTTCCACCCTGTCCCTAAAACTGCTGGACCGCACCTTGCAACTTGTCAATGGATCGTGAAAATTCAGCCTCATCCAGCATCGCTGCGACTGTTCCAACAGAACTTCCACAGCTTCTGGAAAAGTCACCAAGGAAACATCCGCAAAATCTTCAGCACAGCAACCCTCTGGGCAAACTCCTAGAATTCCCAGAGCTGATAAATAAGCCATAATAAGCCCACAAAATTGCGATGGTTCTCATGTCTCATTTGTGAGGCTTGGAGGGGCCAGTGACAGGTCAGTCCCAGACCCCCAGGCCCCACCTCTGGCACCACAGCTGGAGACTCCCATGCAGCGACTGCCTCGCCAGCCCCATTGGCCTCGGCTCCTGTGAGCACCACGGGCAGCACCGCAGCACATTGGATGTGTCCCCGGTGTCCCCTGGCTCCGATCCTGCAGCACCCCGCCTCCTGGTGTGACCTGGACAGAGTCAAGCGGAATGGTCTCGGTTGCAAGCCTCAAAACTTCGGAGCTGCAGTCAGCTGCTTGATGGGACTGGAAATTCCCGGTTGACATGGTTACCCGGTTACCAGAAATGTTCTTTGGCCTCTCCAAAGTCTACCGTGGCTCCATGATTTCCGTTGATTTCCAGGGAAATAGAAAGTTCAGGACCGCAACGGAAAAATTGATGGTGTTCTATCCCTATGAATCAGCCCAGCTCCGTAGTACTCAAATCCCCACGGCTTTCAAAGAGGTCAGAACCTGGATGTGACCTGGTCAGCACTCTGCTTCCTGCCCCAAATAGATTTTTCCCCGAAAACCGGAGACCCACGATACCCCCAGTTTCAACGGATGATCATCATGTTGCCCGGCAAAAAAAAAAAAGAAACACGGATGGTGGGCCGCCCCACGATGTCCTCATGGACCCAGGTAGCGATGTGACAGATTCCAAGACTGCCAACTCCTCGTCCAGCTGTGTTGGCACCTTCAGATGAAATTGGGTTGAATTGAGCTTGGATTTTGCATGGTATTACAGGATATAACCCACCAAGACATGCATGGATATGGCTGGATATGGGATGGGTTTGGACAGAAAAACAACGTGCGTCTCACACTTCAGGGCTGAATCCACTCTGTTTTCTGAAGCGAGATTGTCTTCCTCTCCGCTGAAGATTCAAAGGGGCGGAACAGTGACACTACCAAGTGTATAATATTTTTGTATATGTATATATATTATATGTAAATGTAATATCGAATCATCTAATCATCTAATCATCTAATCACACCTACTGGTAGGATTTCTGTTTGACATAGATATCAAAGGAATACCAACATACAGGTCCATCATGGCCTCCTTCGGCACCTCCTTCTCCGCCGTTGCCGGAGCGGGCAATGGCGGCGCTGCCGGCGCTGCCGGCAGATCAAGGCCCTCCAAAAAGGCAGGACACTGAAAGCCAAGCGGTCCGGGTGTCCAGGGGTCCGCAAATACACAGCAAAACTCCAAGGTCTGCAAGGATTATGGGTACAGCGTAAGGTAAATATCAGATCAATTCAGTATGGCTCAATTGCTGAAGATTTGATCTTTTCGTTTGCTGTGTCAAATAAACCAGCAGAACATCTATCCAGTATAAAGCAACTGTGACATTCCTGCTGATTTGACTATCTACATATCCCATAACTCCCCTTTCTCAATCCATATGGGTCAAAAATTCAGACGGAGCTGGTCAGAATGGGTCTGTTTAAACTATTCACTATCAACCATTCACTAACTATTCAGATCTAGATTTATGAACTATTAAGATCCACTAACATCTACTACCTATATCGCCTATCTCTATATGGAGGTTTCCCAAAAAATGGGGGTACCCCTGTTCATCATCCATTTTAATATAATCGGTTCCATTAAATAAAGTTTAGACATTTTGGGGTAGCCCCCATTTTATCAATGGCCATTCCAGGAACCTAAATTGGAGGTACCTACCATATATAAGGCCTATGTAAGGCCTATGTAAGGGAATATTCCCCCAAAATATGGCCTTATATGGTACAGTACCTCCATTTTAG
>Ga0126342_10009109_pt1 | contig 17782 bp, 14 predicted proteins | sample Cyp1metagenome_FD_92528 | JGI IMG/M metagenome (GOLD analysis project Ga0126342, IMG submission 92528) | Coral microbial communities from Lord Howe Island, Old Settlement Bay, Australia - Cyphastrea 1 metagenome | ecosystem: Host-associated > Invertebrates > Cnidaria > Coral ... | reverse complement strand
TATCTGGCAAACATTCTGGCACTTTATCTGGCATATCTTCTGGCATTCTTTCTGACATTCTATCTGGCGTTCTATCTGGCATATCTTCTGGCATTCTGTCTGGCCGTTGAGGTCCAGCGGTGCTCACTGAGCTCCGAGGGTCCCAGGTTGCAGGTTGAGGTCCAGCGGTGCCCAGTGCGCTCAGACCCTTGCAGTTGAGGTCCAGCAGTGCCCACTGCGTTCGGAAGTTGGCGAAGAGCTTGGCGAGAGGAGGAGGAGAAGAAGAAGGAGGAGGAGGAGAAGAACAACTTTGATAAAATCTAACAACCCTCACCTGGCAGGTGGGGAAAAACAGAACAAGTCATTCATTGTCATTGGGTAGCAGATTTTCATAGATGTATGCATTCCATTTCAAAATTCAATAATTGGATAGTGATAATAAAACTATGTAAAGTTTAGATAGATTTTAAATGGATTATCATTCTGTCAAACAGTTTACAACATATAGCATATAATTTAGCAATAGAGGATTTCCCAGCTAGCCATGTTTTGATTTACCATGTCCCATTCCCATGCTACAGTGATCCGATTAGAATTCCATTAGAATCTCGTAGAATCCTACATAATCAAACTAAATCCATCTAAATCCCATGAAATTCCAATTGACTCCCCTTAAATCACCATGAAACCTTACCAAACTCCTTTGAAACTCCCAATCAATCGGAATCCAAAATGAAATCCCCTCAAGTCCCATAAAAAAATATGATCCCCAAAAATATAGTCCAAATATCTTCCCAATCCCAGTGAAATCCCTATGAAATTTCCATGACAATCTCTACCTTTTCACCGGAAGGCGCCTGGCTTTGCCGGATGAAGCCATCCGGCCTCGCCGCGCCTTTCTGGCGGCCTTCGCGTGGCACAGCCCAGGGGATTTCATGGGAATTTCGTGGTGATTTACTGCTGATTTCATGGGATTTGATGGGGATTCAAAGGGAATTTCATGGGATTTCATGAGGATATGACTATAATGGAGTTTAATTAGACTTAATGGGGCTTAATGAGGATTTAATGGGACTTCATGGGGATTAGATGGGACTTACTAAGATTTCAATGTGGTTTATTGAGACTTAATGGTGATTTACAGTTGATTTCATGGGATATCATGGGATTTATGGGCTCATGGGGGATGTAATTGGGATATGGGGCTTGACCACTAAACCTTGGGGTGTTTTGCAAGATTTATAGAGGGAATAATAGTTGATCTTTAATGGGTTTCTGTTGGTTTATAACTAGATTACCTATGGTTTATGGGTGTGTATGGCAGATATATATATATATATATAGTTATCTATATATTAATATATATATATAGTTACTGGAGTTTGTAAATGATTTACAAATAGGGGGCACCACCTGGGGTTTGATGGCCATGTTAGCCTGAAGAACAGCCCCAACTCTGCGGTCAAGCTGAAAGATTCTGACAGAAATTGGTCAGGAAACGAATCACAGCTTGTGCAAAAGCTGGTTTGTTGAAAGAACCTACACACTTGCAAAATACACTATATATGCCGTTAACATATAAATGTACATCCACACAATATTACGCCAGATTGATATATGGAGATCATCCACACGAACATGCCCCGCTTGTGGGACAAACGCGCAGAGCCACGCGAGGTGTTTTGGAGCGGTGCGAGCTCTTGCAGGGAAGCTCCCACAGGTGAGCGTCGGTTGGAGATATGGAGCAAAGCCAGTCCAAGATCAGGTGGAGTACCCTCTGGTAAACAAACATAGCTATTGCACAGCTATTGAAAATGGCCATTTATAGTTGATTTACCCATTAAAAATGGAGATTTTCCATAGTTATGTTAGTTTACCAGAGGAAATCAATTTAATGAGAATATACCTATCAATAATGGGGATTCAATGATATACCTGGCACTACCTAGCAATAGTGGGGATGTAATGAGGTATAATGGAGATATATTGTGGATAGAATGGGATGTAATGTTGCATGAAACTGAACCATAAAAAACTGCAACATATAAACTTGCAGAAGAATGTAGTAGAATGCACAAAATCATCCAATAGGTCCGATAGGTGAAACTTCATCAATTCATTTGCCACCTTTTGCCATCCCCCCCAAAAAAAGATACCCTCTGGTAAACTAACAGTTTGCTGTTGAAAATCACCATGCTATTAGTGGGTAAATCAACTATTTCTATATATTTCTATGGCCATTTTCAATAGCAAACTGTAACAGTCATTACCAGGCCGGGTACCTCCCCATTTCGCCCCGGGACTCTTCAGATTGGATCTTTTGACTTCGGCCGGGACATTCGATGGATTGGCCCATGATTGTCCCATGATGTTTAAAGAACTCACTAACAGATGGAGAAAATCATTCCTTTCTATTTAGACTTGTAAGTTTATTCCATGATTTTATAATATGTCTTCATCCCATTCCTTTATACTAGTGCCCACTTTTTATCCCATGGATATCCATATGGCTTGATAGAATCCCCGATGGGTCAAGACCTACCACCTAGAAAAAAAGGTATCCGTCTTTTGACCCACAGCCATGGTAAGATCAGAGTATGGTTGATGTTATCCTAGTGTTTTACCATGTTATACCATGTTATACCCATATATATATATCACATCCCCTATTATTCTCTCATTTTGTTTTTTTTTCCGAGTATGGTTGATGTTATGTATATATATATATCCTCTATTATTCATTTGGTTGGTGGTTTGGAACATGTTTTTTTTTCCATATATTGGGAATAATCATCCCAACTGACTTTCATATTTTTCAGACGGGTAGGCATACCACCAACCAGTCACGGCTGATTATTCTCTATGTTTCATGTTATCCCGTGAACAGTTTCACCACACCGATCCCGTTGTGACGGCGGAACGAACCGCAGATGGTGAACGCTGACCCAACGCTGGAGATGTCTCTGGCTGTGATGGGAGTTTGTGCCTGCGAGGTGGGCGTCGCTATCTCCAAATGGGGAAGCAATTGTTGGGAAGCATGTTAGAACTGGAAATATGGAAAACATGTATGCAAAATATTTAATTTAATAAACCTATCATTCAAGCCATCATGCTTTGCCGAGTTTTGATTGTCCACTGATCTAAAAAAAACTCAGCCGGACACGGTTCTTCCTGCGGTCATGTCGCTTCAAAGATTGAGGATCATCACCCAGATTGATTGGTGAATATCCGCAATTTTGTTGGTCAACATCCTCGATATGGGCCATTTTTCCATTGCGACCCTTAAATCTTAAGTGATGAATTCCATACCATATGTTTGTATCAAATCACCAGCCTGTTTTGGTGACAACCAAGTGTCAGTGTGAAAGCAGAAACCACTGCCACGGACGGCTGCTCGCTCAAGGATGCGCTGGTAGGCGAATCTTGATCATGTCATACTGTTTATCACTGTGACATTGGGTACTGCACCTGAAATTCCTGATAACTGACATGGAAACCCTCAAAATTCAAACCCTGAGAAGTCATTTCCCCTACAAATTTGGACTTCATAGCTGAAGAGCATCACATTTCTCATGTTTAGTTCCTGGCTCAACGCATTCCAGTTTCTAATTCATTGGCTAGTCATAAAAGTACTGGGAGGGTACAGGAAAATCCAGCTGGGCTATATACCACCAGCCAGTTTTCACTTAAGATGTAATTCAAAAACACTTCGAAAAGCCATTAAGTCATTTACATGGGTTTTTGTAGTTGTTTTTTTACTTTTTCTGTCTGTTTTTAAACCACCAGTCCGCCGGTCCGTTTTAAATACACCTCACCATGTCGTGCGACTTGGTGGCTGTTAAATGGCCGCGATGGCGTTTGCGAAAAAGACCAAACTTGCTGATTGCAGCCTGTGCCACTTGGCTTGCAACGAGGCGGCGACATATGGCTACGCCCGAATCAGCTGATGATCATCCATTGTTGGACTTCTTGCTGTGAATGACCCGTCATTCACAAGGCCAGTTCATAGAAATCATGGCCAGTATCCATGGGCTTTGGTGTTGTTTTCCTTAGAAGTGTAATGAATTTCTGAGAAACCAATATTGTGATAAGGTTTGAAAGCACCACCCAGTATTAGCCATGACCATCATGACCACAGGTGAATTGAGACAGTGATCAGGAACAGGTGGTACATCAATGGATCCGAGTTTCCAGGGCGGGATGATGAGGCCAGTTGAAGGGTTCATTCCACACATCATTTTTGGTCGAGTCTTCATGTCCCAGATATTAATTGATACCGTAGAAAAAAGGATCCCTAAAAAACCTCGGCTTTTCCTACCTTTGAGTGCCAGAATTTCTTGAGAGGTTATAATATATATATATATATATTTGATAGGAGAAACCATATGTTCTCTTGATTTTCCATGATTTTCATAGGAAAAACCCTCTAGATTTCCATCAAACCAATTCTTTAAGTTCGATTGAGTTCGGTGGTCTCCCCGGCCCCTTCCAAGGTTCTTTTCTTGGTGCACGCCGGACGGGGCTGGACAATAGGCACAGCAGCTTCAGTGTGAACCAACCTGCATAAATCGGTGGTTTGTGTGTTGAGTGTTTGTGCAAGGTGTCTAAGATAAGCCATGTTGAAACACACTACTGGGTCGACAAATGGACCCGCACTGGATGCATAATTTGAATGACTGCTGTGGCAGGTTCGTCAAGATCGCCGGCAGTGTCTTTGGATGATTTGCATTTCCAGGTTTCCGTCACGGTGGCATGGATGTGCCTTTGCCAAATGGAGATGGGACATGCCATCTAGTCAAATCTATTCGATATCATTCGATATCTACAAGGTGGTTCCCCTCAGTTATGAGTTGGCTTAAAAACCCGATTAACTAGTTTGATATATCATATATCTACCGTAAACCCCATGGTTAACCTAGTGAAATAGCTATTGTTGGGGGGCCACTCTTGTATGGGACATGATGCGACCATCGATAGGTGAACCAAATCGAGCTTAGTATATTAAGAATATTGATATGTTTTGATGATGTTGCTGGGTTGATATTCCCTTATTAAGAATGTATACTGTTGTTCATACTGTTGTCATACCAGTATTAATATATATATATATATATATATATATATTTATTTATTTATTTATTTACACACACATGCGAACAATATAATTCAAACGTACTCGCTAGTAATATGTTAAGTATATATATATATATTAAATGTATATTATTAATATTGTATGTAGTTGATCATAATTGCTTTAATACACATCATGTCAGACGTGAAAAAAGGCATCACTTTCTCGGTGCGCAACTCGTTTCAGCGAGGCTCCTGGGAGCAGTTGGATTCATGATGGTCAGGCTCTCAGATGAGCCTCCTTAGTAGCAGGCATGATGCATTCTATGGACGAATCAAGCCTCCTTTGGAAACCAAAGGAAAATGAAGGAAAACCATGGAATCCACCCAGCAAACGAAAGGAAACCAAAGGAAATCAAATGATACCAAAGGAAAAATGAGATCATCTAAGAAAAACTGTTTTTAGCTAGTTCCTTTGTGTTTCTTCTTGTTTCTTTTGGTTTCCTCACTGTCACACAATTAAAAAAATATATATGTTGGTGCAACCCATGCGTTGGAAAGGTTGACACTGGCAGCTTTTGGCCCATACCTTGGTGAAAATGTGGAACACCTGTTACAGAAAACACACTTGTACTGATAGGGGGTGAAAAAAAGAAACACAAGAAAACCAGAGGTTTGCAGAGGAGAACATAATTTCATCTAAGGCCTAAGGTAGCCCTGCTGTGAAGAATGCATGTTCCAGTGATGTTGCTAAAGAGTTCCTATGACATTTAAGCAATGAGACTGGGAATTGAATGGGAGTTGTAGCTGATTCATGATAGCTAAGTTGACGTGTAACTTGATCAGCTAGGGTCTATGGGGGATCAAACACAAAAAAAACTTCAGTTCATGGGTTTATCACATAACTTAAAACTGGGGGAAAATGTGGGAAACCAAATGCCATAAGCTATCATTTGGGGATGGTAAACATAGCAGCCATTTTCAAATGGTGATGATTTGGGGATGATTCATGGGCCTTGGGTGATCCCCGATGGTCCAGGGGTACCCTATTTTGATGAACCAGGGGTATCTTAAAGCCCATCCCCAAACTATTTAAATGATAAACCAGGCTATTTTCAGATTTTCCGAGAAACATTGAAGATGTCCCCTGACACCTGGCCATTTTGTTCGAAGCATTCGGCGAGGGAAGCGATCCCACCATGCTGAGGCACTGTTCTATTTGGTCAACAATTCTGACCCCGAGATCAGGACACGCACCGCGGCCATTGATCTCCATGGATCCTTGTGATAATCCCATCGTTGTTTTCTGTACAGAGAGTTGTTTGGGAATGGTCAGATTTACCAAGAATTCATGGGGATGATATGGGATGATATAAATCCCATATCAATCCCAATTGATGGATGTCAGATGATGGATTTGCCAAGAATTCATGGGCATTTACCGTGGGATTTGCCATGTGATTTACCATGGATTTACCATGATTTTCCCTTAGATTTGACGGTTCAAACCGTAAACGTTTTTGGGGGCCATGGCTCAACCGGCTCAACCCAGCGATGAATCATCGGGTCATGAGTTGGACACAACAAGTTTGCGCAGGATGTACTCGTGGCAAGTGGGGCTCCAAATGGCAGTTGTGGCAGTTGGGTAAAGCCTGAGATGGGTGAAATATTGACATATCAATTTGATCATTGGTATACTATAACTATTATGATCATTGGTATACTATAATACTACATAGTTGTTATAGTATAATATTGACATTGGTGCACTATAACTATTATGATCTATTATGATCTATTATGATCTATTATGGTCTATTATGATCTAGTATGATCTATTATGATCTATTATGATCTATTTTGATCTATTATGATCTATTATGATGACATTGGTATACTATTATGATCTATTATGATATTGACATATCTTGACTAATATATTGACTTGTTGTTGGGTAAACCTTGGTATACCATTATGATATTGACATATATTGACATTCATAGACTATGCGTAGATATTCCTGGGATTTTCCTGGGCTGCGATGGCCGGTTATGGCGATGTCTAAGGAAGAGACATCTCCCATGATATAAGCTATATGGGTGAACATAAACCACTATCATAGTTGCTTCATTTTTGACTATAAGATTAGAAGTAGGTCTTAATTGTTGGTTCAAACAAGCATCCCAATGAAGCTGGCTGCGAACGAAACTTAGCCAACAAACTGTAGATATCTCCATCATAATGCCAGTTATAGTTCCATTAGTTCTGCTAGTTGAATTAGTTATATAAGCTTCATTAGTTGTCTTAGTTCCATTAGATTTATAGGTTTATCTTGACGATATCAGTTATAGTCATAGTATTTTTGCTGTTCATATTAGTTACATTAGCTATAACTATATTTAGCTATATTAGTCCTACATTGGTTACATGAACTTGGGTATATTAGCTATATTAAATATATAGCTATATTAGCTATTGTATCAGCTATATTACTATTTATATTCGTTACATTGATTGATAGGGACCATTCATACTAGTTAAATTAGCTATTGTTGGTGTATAATAGCTATGAATCATTAGTTTTCTATTAGTTATATATTAGCTATGAATGAAAACCTGGTTATACACCAACTTCGCCAAGAATAACTTGGGCAGAACGGCAGAACTGCCTAGGTCATTAGTTCCACCATCAACATCTTCTGCGCCGCTGCTTGGTGGTGTCGGATGGATGGTCAAGTTGGTTGGATAAATTCTCGACCAATAGTAGCTGGAAAAAGTTGCTGGGAACCCAATCATATTCCAATTCCATGGAATATGGGAATATGGGAATATTGGAATATGGGAATATTGGAATATTGGAATATGGGAATATTGGAATATGGGAATATGGGAATATGGGAATATGGGAATATGGGAATATTGGAATATTGGAATATTGGAATATGGGAATATTGGAATATGGGAATATTGGAATATTGGAATATGGGAATATTAGAATATGGGAATATTGGAATATTGGAATATTGGCATATGGGAATATGGGAATATTGGAATATTGGAATATGGGAATATTGGAATATTGGAATATGAGAATATGGGAATATTGGAATATTGGAATTTGGGAATATGGGAATATTGGAATATGGGAATATTGGAATATGGGAATATTGGAATATGGGAATATTGGAATATTGGAATATGGGAATATTGGAATATTGGAATATTGGAATATGGGAATATGAGAATATTGGAATATTGGAATATGGGAATATTGGAATATGGGAATATTGGAATATGGGAATATTGGAATATGGGAATATTGGAATATGGGAATATTGGAATATTGGAATATTGGAATATGGGAATATGGGAATATTGGAATGAATATTCCAATTTGCTGAAATATATAGATTATTTCACCAACCAACTGGAATGTTGGAATGTTATGGAATAAAACCAGTTTTTTTTTGGCCCAGTTGCTTTGTGGTCTGTTATTCCATGCTGCTTGTCCATGGAATCATTTGGAAACTGGGGAGGTCTACTTGGATTTGTTGACCAAGTAGTGGATAATACCCATATTGGGGGATGGTCATCAATCCATCTTTCTGGGGATTTCGAAAAAGCCATTGATTGGGGATTTCCGTCCCATGGGACGGATGACCAGAAGCTGGGGGAGGTTTTTTTGTGAGTCGTGTCTGGTTACCAGTTACCATCTGGTTATGACTAACATAGCCATGGAAAATCACTATTTCTAATAGGTAAACCATCTATAGATGGAACATTTTCCATGGCTATGTTAAATAACCAGAGGGTAAATCCACACCTTACGAAGTGGTGCATTCCCAAAGATTCGGGAGTTGCATTTGCCATACGTGTGCCTCCCATGTTTTATACATTACGAAGTGGTGCCAAGCAAGTGAACACCAGCCACTCTGTCAACTTCTCAGGTTTTGATTTTTTCTGCTTCGAACAGCATCTTGGCTGCAGATGGGTTGGAACAAGAAACAGCGAAGGCCATACATACTTTGAAGATCTTTGAAGACTGAAAGGAAAATTTATGTGGTTTTGTCGAGAAATTTGTGAATATGCATGAATATACTCAAATATCTTTATGGCCATTTCAATCAAGAACATGATTTCCAAGCCACCAGACGGAATGGCGTAAAGGGTACCCCGTTCTCAGACATGCCCGCCATGGTGTTTGCAGGATTGGTTGAGCACTACGCCTTTGAAGACATCCCCAGTGCAGCTTGGTTGGAAAAAATGCTGAGCTCAAGATGGCCATCCATTTGCCCCTCGTCATCCGCCTGAAAAAAGGCTACCCTATGAGGCTACGTTCACCATTGGCAAGTACTCGTATCACCATGTTCATCCATGTTCCCTGTGAAAATGGCAACACTGCAGCGCTGGGTCCATGAAAAGTTTTTCGTGTCCGACTTAGGAGGTGCGACATCTTCGTGCTTTCCCCGTTTGTGTCCTTCAGCTGAAAGTTGCCGGTCCGGAAGGTTTTTGGTAGGTAAGTCTATGGAGGTTTTCTCTGCACCAAGCTAGTGCAGCTAGTGACTATGGTGAACAAGGTCCCTTGGTTGGCGTGGCTGGTGTGACAATGGGAATGGGTCAAACATATTCAAAAATAGTAACTTCCGAAAAAGGCTTGGTTTAAGTTTCATACAAATAGTCATTGTTCAACCCATTTGGTAGATCCCAACTGTTACTCACATATGTTTTCATGGGGTGGCTCAACCACCAACCAACCGGTGGTTTCGTACAGTCGTCATATCCACCAAGCAGTGACTGGCCCAGGTCGACTTTGCTCACATGCTCTTCTGGATGATGATGATGCTATGTGTTCTTTGGTGCCTCGATCGAGACATCATCAACGATTAGGTGAGCGGATGACAACTGGTTGGTAGAGCGGATGACAACTGGTTGGTAGAGCGGATGACTCTGACTCTGCCTATTTTGTGAAAATTCAAGTTGCAGATAGTTCAGAGAAAAATGATGGCATGCAATGCTGCATACCGTACAGTAGATGCGAACAATGTTTAAATTTCATGTCAAGTCATACCATACCTACTCGCCTACACGTCGTGTGTATAGTGCCGCAGGCCAAGAGATGAAACGTATCACGTCGCTCAGGATTGCTGCTGTGTGCAAGCGAAAGGGTGCTGCTGAAAACGAAGATGGTGAAGAAAGCAGCTCGCTGCAGTTTGCATGGCATAGCCCATAGCTGATGCTGAGATGTATGCTGATGAGTTTTTAGACTTGCAATTGGGATAATTAATGTAGTAAACCCAATAATTTCCCTAAATTCACCACAAATGAATGGCATCTCAAATGGTAGGTTTATGGCATTGGGTTTCCTACTTTGAACCGTTTCCGTTCTAGACTAGGCCAGCCTTGTGATCGTTTTCGAAGTGCCCGGCGTCAAATGAATCCCCTGAAGAAAGCCATCAAGTCTCCTCACCGGAGCAACAAAATGTAGGCCATGTAACAAAAACTGATTGGGGCCGGAGATGAAAGCAGGAAATGATGTCAAAGCGAAATGAACATGACAGGATTTATTGAGATTTACAGTATTGCGTATCACTGCCAGATCTCACTCTGTCATCGTGGAAGCTTCATCAAGCACATAGCATCACCAGCAGTTTGACTCCATCAATTTTTCAGCCAGGTGTTTTCTAAGATCACTTCCAGAATCTGCCAGATACACCATGATACACCCATTTGACCATGGTTTTCCCCTGGTTTTCGACCCATGCTTTTCCCATCTCCATCCACCTCTGACCTGGAGCATCCTGGAACCCAGGCGCCCACAGACACGAATTGGACGTGAAGTGCTGGGCCATGCTCTTCGCACACGTCGCCGGCTTCGCGGCCATCAACTGCTTCGGTGATCTGCAGCAGGCGATGGAGATCGGGGGAAGTGGATGGGAGGATGAGTTCACCAAAATATTTAAGGGGAGTTCATGGATATTTCACTCACAGAGGGAAAAATATGCTTTTTGTATTCTCAGATCGATTTTCATGATGAGTAGTGACTTGGCCGAAATTTTCATGCGCATCAAAAAGAATCCAACAGTGTGTTGATTTTTCACCAACAACAGCGGTTTCTATTTGTGGATGGTTCAGTGCAGGCTGGGGAAATTCATCCGCAAAAATGGTGCTTTAAAAAAAAAATCCCAGAGATGAAATGGGGAAAAATGGATGGGGCGTTTGGGTGAAATCTGATTGGTGGAATTTTTAAAGAAATATGGCGATGTTTTTTCAAACCAAAATGGCGATTTAAACCATGAAAATTAAACTACAACTCATCCGGGGGATTGAAAGTTGGGGAGATAAAATTGGTGACAAGTTGTTTCTGTTTAAGAGATGTGGATCCCGGCCAAGATGTTTGGAATCTCATGCAATGCGAAATCTGGTTGTGTCGAAACCCGTCCTTGACCTTTGAAGATCTCAAGTCCACAAGACCTTCACAAAAATAGCACAGAGATGCACAGATGTTCATTTCGGAGGTCCCCGACTTGACTTTTAAGCCATCCCCCATGGCACCAGCAGGTGTTCTTCGCGGGTAGCGCCAATGAATCGGAACTGGCCGTGCCCATTTCGGCCTCGTGTCGCTCGGAGTGGTGCTGCTGTATGCTGCGCCATGAAACTGTGGTGGGAAATGATCAAAAGACCACGGAAGATTGGTTCTCCAATGGGATATTCATATGATATAATGGCTATATAATGGTTATATAATGACTATTATAATGGTTATATAATGACTATTATAATGGTTTGACTTGGCCAAAGTCGGTCACACTTGGATCCAAATGATCTTGACACCCCAAGTATAGCAAGGTACCAAGGGTGGCTCATCCCAGGGTGAGTTCATCACAATTAGACCTCAAAACGGGGCCCCGGCCCCTTGCAACGGGGGGGACTAGATAAGCCACTTACAACGGAATGAGCCACCAAGTACCTTATTGTCATATATTATAGTTAAATTGAATTATAATTGATAAGTTATAATATAATAATATAAGTGTTATATGTCATATATTGTCATATATAACTGTTATATATGTGTATATATATAATAATAGACGGATAAGCCACTGGGGAGAACGAGCTGGTCATTCAGCAAACAGACCAATCCTCATGGGCCGAGCGGGCCTTATTTGGCCGAGGTCTTCTCCTCTTGTGTTGGCTGGCAGAAAAGGCGGGACAGTATCTTTACAAAGCCGACCCTTGGGATGAACGATGATGTCTGCGGATATACAGATGGTGGTATTCATGGGATATCAATGTGATATTCATGGGATATTCATGGTGGTATTCATGGTATTCAAAATGGAATGTTTATGGAATGTGATATTCACATTATTCACGGGATAGACTGATAGCAATGGATATTCATGGGAGATATTTATAACCAACCATTTCTTTGGGTGTGTTTAAAAATGGTGTATACCCTGCAGCCTGGCAAGTGGATGACTGACATTGGGCGTCCCAGGGATTTGGATGGAAAAAGCTCCACCATAGCGAAGTGGAGTCCATCACCAAAAATCGTTGATGGACTTCCATATCTTATATATATATAGTCTGGTCGGAAAATCATCAATTGATTTGCCAATCATGGTCACTTTTTTTGTGTCATCATGGGTTGAAGATCACTATGAAAAATTGATGATTTACCTAATGGACCAAGAGATTTACCCTATTTTTTTAAGCCGATTTTTTTTATGTTCGGCTTTTCCATGAAATAAACCATCCAGCTATTGGGGTACTCCCATGACTTTGGAAAGCTCCATTTGGTAAATCGGTGCCGTGACTTCCCTCAACAGCTTGACCATGGCTTAGGATCTGAAAGAGCTGGACGATGGAATCTTTGAGCTCTGGGAGGTCTGCGGAGAGTGGCGAGTGGGATGCCCTGAGGTCCAAAAAGGAAACATTAAAAAATGGGGATAGAAATGGTTTAGATATGTGGTATCATACGATTAATTGTGCTTCTCTGGGTTAAAAGGGAATGGACTAAATATAATGGTTAATATATATATATATATGTTAATCTAGAGCTTCATAATGGTTGATCATTATGGGCTATTCTATTCAGAATCCGGGAGATAATACATTGAAGATAGCCTCCAGCGTATGGAAGCCATGGCCCATCCTCAAGGTGGAAAACCGGGTGGTTTTTGTGGGTGTCCCCTCCGTATTCTTGGATCAACCCAAATCTCGTATTGGTGATCAAACGCATCATTAAAATCACATTATACCTCATATATATATATCATATATATATATATATATGTATATATCATATATATATATATATCATATATATATATCATATATCCTCAATTATCCTCATATTGATGGTTGGTTTGAAGTCGAAGATCACATCCCATGATTTCCCATGTCCATTCAACCGAAGCATTAACAAAGCACCAGCCAACTGTAGCGGGACAATCACCATCCAGGAGCAAACTCACGAAGCCGTCCCTCGGGCTGACATTTCTATGGACGAGTCAACATTTGAGTTCCAGAAGGGACCACAGATTGACTTGTATATGTTTATATAGTAAGTACTAAGCTTATTAACCATCTAACTATTCGGGGTACTCAATTTTGACCTATATCATCCTATATCCATGTTTTTGTATGGCAGATTCGCAGAATACATGTCCTTTTTAAATGGAGATCAGTTTGACAATTGGCAATGGTAAAGGAGCAGGTAGAAAACGATCAAAAAATACCGGGGCTTCTTGGAGTGGATCAACTTCTACGTTGTTGGTATCCCCGTTTTGGAGAAAACATCAAGTTGGGGGGTTCAAGAAAGGCATCGGCTGGATGCAAGGGAGTCTAGTGATGAGTTTGTTTCCCCAGGTTATAAGAACAGTTTGGGACCCGAAAATGTTGGGGAATACTATACCATGTTCAAACACCCATAGCAATGAAGAACATTGAAGATCTAGTAACAATGATAATAGTAATAACAACTATGAATCCAGTGATCAGATACTAGTTCTCTACCCCATTTTTACCTATGCAAATCTTGGTCAGCTGATTTCTATTGTATAGTTTAAGTGGCAGATCTTGATAGCAACAACATCACTTGCAGAACGCCGGGTCCAAGGAGAACGACATCGCAGCGCTGTGTTTGTCATTTTTGATCTGCCAGTCCTTGCGCTACCACACCAGTGGACAATTACCAGATCCAGAAGGGAACGAGCCGCCCGCAACAAGGCGAGGGAAGTTGGTTTGGTTCACCTCATTAGTGTCTCACTCTTGGAAGGCTGCCCACGATTTCAAGATCCTAAGATCAAGATCAGGGGCAAGATGGGGCAACGGTCCCCCATTTGGCGTTGTAGAAACAGGCTTTTTTTTCGCCTTTGCCATTCCATCCACTGTAGTTTAGAATAGATAAACACCATTTTCCCCATTGAAAAAACATCAAAAATTATAGTTAAGCATAGTTAATCACCATTTTCCCTTGTGAAAACAGCCATAAATCGGGGTACAGCCCATTGACACAGCCCACCTTCCAATGCCTCCAGGGCGCGAGTCTTGCTGCTTTGCAGCGTTCTCTTTGCCTTTGCAACTCGGTCAAAATATTGGGAGCTGGCGTCAAACATGGCCAGATGCTTGAATGAGGTACAGCCAAGTTGCCAGGAGCTTTTACACCTCTTTCAACCATCCATTACATATTATAAAATGGAGGTTTTAATGGGAAAAAATGGGAAAATCACCCAGGAATCCTGTTTGAATTATGGTATTCATGGGAGAATCGTTGGAACATCTGGCAAAACCTATGAAAATTCACTAGAAATCAGAGTGTTAATGGTAAATTCATCGAACTATTTTTCAGCTAACCATATTTGATTACCGGAGGGGATTTTGAAGTTTCTAGTGGAAGAGTTCAAGAAATGGGATAAAACCAACCATTCTATACCATTCTAACGTTTTACTAGCAGGGAATAATTGGATGGAACGGGAACAGTTCAACAATGGTTAGCAGGAAAGTCAACCATTTAGTTCAATGGGTTTTCCCATTAAACCACGATTTCTAGTGCATTTTTACATGTAGATTTACCTATTTTTTCCCAGCTATGAACCACATTTTTTTCGTGTTTCCAAGGATAGGAGACTTGCCACAAGCTATCCAAGATGCTCTCTTTGGAGTGATTCTCCGAGATGACAGACCTGTGATTTTCCAAAGATGAATGTTCTGAATGGGGTAATTATTTATATACCCTCTGGTAAATTAACATAGACCCTGGCAGATAGGGGTTGGAAGACTAGTTTCCATTAAAAATTGGTGATTTTCAGGGTCTATGTTAATTTACCAGGGTGTAATTATTTACATCTACAACGGTATATACCAGCTACTGTCTAAAAATTGATGTGAAAATCTGGAGTTGACATTTGGTTTTGGATCGACAACAAGTTTTTCCATATTGGCTACTACGTAATCCATCCGTATTTATACCATTCTATACCATGTTCTTCCGGGTCATTCAATTACCATTTCATATCATACCTTTTCCATCAGCATGTTCATTCACATATCAATACCGTATTATATGGGTAGTATATAGATAATTGTATTACATAATATATATATATATGTATATATATTATGGCTTCCACAATTGGATGATTTATAGCGACCTCACTGCAAAGTCACAGGAATGATTGGAATTGGAGTTGGGTAAGTTTTCCAGACTTTGGCCCAGGTTTTCAGGCGAATTAAGAGAGGATTTATCCAGAGATAGCATCGCCATTTCAAGAGGTCTACCGGGATAATCCGGGATATACTGGCTGAACGATGCGGCATTTTTGGGTTAGCCAGCAACAATGATGCATAACTGTTTTTTACGCTGATATTTCATGGAAGTAAACCAACCTAACCAACAGAATGGTTGGTTCATGTTGGTCATTATTCATCCATGCTTTACGGTCAAAACCCTCGTGAAAGTGCAAAAAGGTCGCGGTGCTCTCGGTGCAGCTCACGGAGTTGAAGGTGAACACCATCCGACGACGGCCACGATCCAAGCGAGTCATGGACATCTTCCAATTGATTTGTCACTGGGCCACGGCTGGGCCACTGTTCAGTGTTCAAAGGCCCAGTGATGATTACCCTCTGGTAAACATACAAAAAGCTATTGAAAATGGTGATTTAGTTCGTGGATTTACCCAGCTGTAAAATGGTGGATCTTTCCAGTTCGTTATGTAAACGTTTACCAGGTCGGGTAGTTCAGGGATTGTACTACCCATTATATCGATGAGATTCGATGAGTAGTTCGGGCAGGGGACTGCTGGGACCGGGCAAAAATGGCAGAAACCTGCGGGATCTAACGCATGCCATGCAGCATTGAATGATGTAATATGGCGTATCATTGTGTATCTCGATATCAATATAGATTCTGAATATTTCTGAATGATACATAATGTACATAATGTACATATCATAAGTTACACAAGTGACATAAATACCATGCGGTTGCGGTTGGACCTAAAGATCTGTGAGAGTTTAACGTGGGGCCCAGGCTGCATGTGCTGTGCCTGGTGCAGTGACTTGACCGACCTGGAGAAGTCGGGTTTTTTTTCATCCCAAAATGGTTGGTTTACCCTCTGGTGAACGTGTACATAGCTATGGAAAATCACCATTTTTAATGGGTAAATCCACTATAAATGGGTCATGTTCAATAGCTATGTTAGTTTACCGGAGGGTAGTGGGGTTTGATGGGGTTCATGGGGCACAAAATGGTTGGTGTAATGGACCTTGGTGACCTTGAGTTGAGAGACATCTTGAATTTGTGGCACTGAAAACTGGTGAAAACTGGTGAACACTGCATATGGAATTGCGTGATGACTACTCTAGTTTCAGACAAACCCAGTTGTTGTTAGCAACCCTCGTGTTTAGCCATAAAATTTCAGTTCTTTAGAGCGTTTACTGAGCTGCTGTGGTTTCTTTCCCGTGGATTTTGCCACGGCACCAAGGCTACTATGGAAACTTGGCTTGAAATCGATTACCCTCTGGTTATGTCAAAATAGCTATTGAAAATAGCCATTTATAGTGGATTTACCCATTAAAAATAGTGATTTTCCATAGTTATGTTAGTTTACCAGAGGGTAAGTTCAGACTCACACAGGGTCGCATGGAGAGCTGACAAAACCTCATCCAGAACTGCCGCTCGTAACATGCCTGTAGTAGCAGAAATGGCTGTTGTTTGCATGGTTGCAGCATACATTTTTACGGTGTGAAGTTCACCAAGACGTGACCAAATTAGATCATAGTTTATCTTTAAGAATCGATTGTGATGATTGTTATTAGGTTGATCATGATCATCATTATCATCATTATTGTTAAGTGACATGAATATCATTCATATAATTATTATCATAGGTATCATTATGTATTATTACTATTACTAATACATCTATGTTCTTTAATATCATAAATATGTTTAGTATCATAAATATCACTGATATCATTTATATCATCAATATCTTTAATATTGCTAATGTTATTCCCCACCTGCCAGGTGAGGGTTGTTAGATTTTATCTAAGTTGCCTGCTCCTCCTCCTCCTCTCCTCCTCCTCTCGTCGTCCTCCTACTCTCGTTGTCCTCCTCCTCTCGTTGTCCTCCTCGTCTCGTTGTCCTCCTCGTCCTCCTGCTCAACTGCGACTCGCGATCCACAGTGTTCGCTGCCGGACTTCAACCACGACCATCCACGCCC
>Ga0126342_10009108_pt1 | contig 17784 bp, 15 predicted proteins | sample Cyp1metagenome_FD_92528 | JGI IMG/M metagenome (GOLD analysis project Ga0126342, IMG submission 92528) | Coral microbial communities from Lord Howe Island, Old Settlement Bay, Australia - Cyphastrea 1 metagenome | ecosystem: Host-associated > Invertebrates > Cnidaria > Coral ... | reverse complement strand
TTTGGGGGTCGCAAAACACAAACAGGAGCTGCTCAATATAGGCAGCAAGGATACAGACGTTGGTACATGTGCTTCTGCCAATGCAAGCTGGCAGCCTCACATGTGCAATGATACTGTTTACTGTTTATATATATATAGTTATATATTTGGATATACACATATTTATATTTATATATATATATAGATATATATATAGATATATTTATTTACGTATATTTCATTATTTACATTTTTTGATTTATATACACATATATATATATCTCTCTCGGAGATATACCAGCATTACAAATCGAATATTGTTTATCGGGATCATTGGGGTGATTAACAGCAGGAATATTTGTTCGGAAATGTGATATATATATATATATATACACACCCCAAAGTTTGCAGTTTTGATGTTGAACAATGATTGCAGTATAGCACCGCATTTTGGTTTGAATCCTGGTTGCTGGTTACATTGAGCATGGATCAAAAGGAACCTTCCTGAGGGTTTGAGAGAATTGGCCAAAAACAGGAGATTAACTTGGAAGAAAACACATGGTATCGTCAACTTTTCGCCCCCATCCCCTCAAAAAGACACTAAGACCCTGTCTTGTGGTTTCAATCATTTTTTCCATTTCTCCGTGTCTAAAAATTGGATGATCCCGGCCCAAGTATGACAAAACTATGAAAAAATGATGGATGGCCGGAATTATTCCACCAGCCAGTTTCATATTTAACCAGGAGTGTTGTTCTGTGAGTTTGTTTTTTGGCCTGGCATGTGTCAATTTGTTTGGAGATTGTTCTTCACTCAAAATCACTGTCATTTGGTGATTTTGGATATTTTTTGCTACTCACGACTTACCTGGGATGATGATTCCCCAACACATCCATATATATACATGTACATTAAATACATACATACATGCATACATACATACATACATTCATACATACATACTTACATACATACTTACATACATACTTACATACTCCCATACATACATACATACATACTTACATACATACATACATACATACAAACAAACATACATACATACTTACATACATACTTACATACTTACATACTTACATACTTACATACATACTTGCATACTTACATACTTACATACATACTTGCATACTTACATACTTACATACTTACATACTTACATACTTACATGTTTACATACTTACATACATCCATCCATGCATACATACATACATACACATACATACACATACATACACATACATACATATACATACGTACATACGTACATACGTACATACGTACATACATACACACATACACACATACATACATACATACATACATAGTTTTTCCCCATGGATATCCTCCTTAACCCGACAAAATCTCCTTACATTGTTGGTCACAGTGCCACTATTTTTGAACTTTAAATGTTGCTATATTGTGTTGTTAGTTAGTTCCTGTTGTATACATATACGTGTGTATGTATATATATATATACGTATATACAATTCTTCATATACATATCACATTTCCCACGTATGTTAGTAACCGATGTTGTTTTTTATTTATTAAGTGCCTTTCCAATGATGTTTGACACCTATTGGCTGGTGATATATCCATCTTTGCTAGTTATTTGTTATATCACCCCCAATCTTGGGTTGATACCCCCACTGATCAAGTCGTTGGACCCTGCCCATGGGTTCCGGCATCAATTTGCCAAAGAAAACCACACCTGACAATCCGTTGCGGTTGCATATCATCATATCCTCATTGATACAGTAATATCCGTTTCATATCCCATCTAGTATCAAGAAAGATATTCCATATACCATTAATATCCATTAACATCCCATTAGTATGAATATGTCTTGTTGCTGAAGAATATCCCTTGGATTTTGCATGAAGATCAACATACTAACACGACATTTGCATCCGGGCGTACCTTTCGGCCGCCGAGGCTCCGGTTTGGCCAAGATTTTGGACCCCTGCATTGACAAATTCCTGGAGACCAAGGCCTACTATGACGCTTGCGTGAAGCACAGCTTTGTATCTCGGCATAGCCCTGGGCCAAGATGGGATCCCCAGGGATGTTCGAAGGTGAGTCTTGGAAAAACCGGGCAAAAACTGGAGGAGCTGGATTGTGCTTCGATTTTGGAGGGTAGTGGATAGTCATTATACGATGGGTTTTGCTGATGCTCTTTTCTTATAGCAAAGAAATGGGAAGTGAATCATAGGAATACTATGGGTATCTATGGGTGCACCGGCTGGTCATGGATACTGACTAGCAGTGACTACCAGCTGACCAGTGCTCCTACCAGTGTTTTTTTTGCTACAGATACAGTAACCCAATCAGCAAAAAATCAATTTTGTAGGGTGCCCAAGATTGGCCATATTTGGTATGGTCGGTGGCCCCCGGATCGGCTGAAAGAAAATTTCAACCCGTGGAGCTTCGCCCTTTGAAAGACTTCCAGGTTTTGTTCTTAAAAGCACTAGACAAAAAAATGAACTTGTTCTGGACATTTGACCATCTTTTGAGCTCTCCAATTTGTTTCTGAAGCCTCAACAAAATCATGTTCCGCTCTATTTCCACTCCCTTTTTTTTGTTAAAAAAGATGCAACGTCCCCTCCTGCCGCACCGAGACCGAATCCTGCTTCCCGAACGAGCACTTCCCAGGAGGCGCCACCGAGGAAACGCCCATCTGGGAGAAGGCCACGGATACCTTGACCTCGACCTGCGCCGAGCCTTGGAAGCCATGGCCCGTTGGGATAAAACGGGTTAATTGATGTGGAATGTAAATGGAATGTAAATGGAATGAATGTTGAATTCATTGAATTCATAAGATATTTAATTAATTTTCTTACCATCCATGATGCACTTTTAGTAGGTGTGACTCAGATGTGACTTAATACTTAAGTATAACCGTATAATTATCCACTTTAGTATAAAGATCTAGTTTTAGCATGAATACTTTGGAAGACCAGTGGAGGCGAAATGGATCCCAAGAGATGTTGGATAATGAATGTTCGATCGTGCGCAAGTGTCATTGTTGCCGCCCTGAAATGGGTTACACATTGTACACAGTAAGTCTAGAACCTGGTCCATTTACCTTTGGTTAAGTTTGAATGCTTTGGTTTACAAGGTGAACACGTGTCAGAAGGTCGTGCTGGGCATCTAAAGGCAAAAACTAGAAACAGACAATATGCCAGTGTCTTGAACAGGACCGGAACTTGCAGGCCGGCATGCCCCTGATTTCATTGCCCGTACCCACATAGTCCCACATAACTGTTCTGACTATGGGCATTGCTAAGATTGTTTGGTACCCAGTGCCATGCTGTTTTCCATAGTATGTAGATCATCAAGCAAAGTGACTAGTGACCAAAACGCCAGTTGATTGGTTATTGTACGGGGGTTTAGTATATACTATGTATATAATGTATATATATATATACTCCTATACTACCTGGTTTACTGAATGTTTATGGATATTGTGAACTAACCCAGTATGAGACTCCTGATTAATCAACCAATATAAAGACGGAATGGCATGATTTGTTTCGCATCCTGAACCATTTGATAAACATGTTGAATCACAAATGAGAGTCGGTAGAGCTTCGATGGAGCTTCGCGAGCTTCGATCAAGTTACTTTCAATGACCCATGTCATGACATAGAATCAAGAACTGATGGTTGCTGAGTGTGTTTGTTATTTTTATGTTTAACATTGCGTTTTGGATTTGGATCAATGCGGCCCAAAGTTCTTAACTCCTGGAAAAGGACGCATTAATCATTAATACTATTGATAAGGCTCAGTTTTCCAATTGGTAGAAACTTATCATCAAATAGTGTGATTTTTCGCAAGCAAATCCATATAGTAACTATCGTGCCAGCAACAGAAATGATGAAACTCATTGATGCCGCCGCAGCCCAGGATGGCTATTGTCCTTGCCCGGTAGTTTAAGTGACTCGATCCAGAGCGGTTCTGCTTCGTCCTTCCATTTTTGGGTTTGGAAATGTTGGAAAAATTGTAAAACCGTAAAAAAAAACTTGATGGCAGATCATCATTGTGGATAAATTGGGCCACATGCTGGGACGAAGGCTCAAGGACCCAGCATTTTGTTTGTTTTTCACTTCTCTCCTCATTGCTGTTTACATGCTGTATAATTTTCATCCCAATATCATTCCAGGGAACATGTCATAAATGTCTCCCTCCATTGGAACTGTATGTTCCATTGTGTCTGGGTAAATTATAACGACCTCACTACGACCTCATTGGAATCCTGGTTAGTAAGGGGAATCATCCCCAAACAGCCTTCTTTCAGGTTAAGCATAGGGTCCAAGCCTCCCCGGGGCGTGACTTGTGGTGCATGGGTAGCACCCTGATTGGACCGTGACACCTTGCAATGGCTATGTGGCCGATGCCCCTGAAACTGAAAGATCTGTTTTCTGGGTTGGAAATGTATGGTCACAGTGGTACCAGGTGGATTAATCCAAGGCACAATGTGTTAATTGATGACATGGACTTTGACATGCACAACGGCATTAGATGTCTGAAGGCACAACAGATGTTTGCATAAGGATCCAGCATTGCCATGTATGAGAACAGATTTTTTCCAGGTCTTTCTGACATGGTCACACAGGTGAAACGGTGAAAATCAGATATCCAAACGGCTCTGACGGTGAGTGTTGGTCTTACCACCTTACCACACTACAAGGTCCCATGCCATTGAAGTCAGACAAGAAGCAAGAACCCACCATGGTCATTGGAGGCCTCACAGGCCTTGATCCATGGGCCAAAGCCGCGCAAAGCAAAGTGCTGCCACCAGTTTTAGGGAAGGACTTGCCAGGACCATCAGAAGCCAGACTGCAAGATCAGGACACCAAAATTGAGGCCCAGAGCCAAAAGATTGCAGCCATGGAACATGCCATTGACCAGGCCTGGCCTGTTATGAGCTTCCTAATGGTTACTAGTGGAATGTGTCAACTGAAGACCTTTCTGGTCTAGTTGGGTGAGCTACATCTGCATGTGGAGATTGTCATCTGAATCTATGTGCTGTATCTCTATGCTGGCTCTTCCAGATGTTCCTTTCTTCTGGTTTGCTCGTGTCAATGGCTACATTTTTGGGTGTCCACTACCCATCCCTGGAACTTGCTTTTGCCAACTAGTTTCAGGTGTTTTAGGCCTGGCAAATGCTAGCCTGATATGTGTAATTAGTGGTAGATGTCAAACAGCTTCACCTGCCACTGTCAATGCCGAATTGGGGCATTGTATGCAGCATCATGTGGGTATGATCCCTTGAATACCACGGTTGATCCTTCGGAAACAATTGCTGCCCCTTGCGCGTCGCTGGGGGGTAGCAGGAGGGCAACGAGCAACAAAACAGCCTTCTTTCAGGTTAGTGAAATATTATTATTTACCCAGATTATGTTGATCCCAATCTTTCGAAAATGTCTCCCTCCATACCAAAGCATCCGAGGTTTGAACGCCTGTCGCGGGACCGCCAGACCTGGCGGCCACCATGACGAGCTCGTGCCGTGCGATGGTGGTAGCAGCGTCAAATGACCTGCACAAACTGGCCCTGAATGACCATTCCACCGTGGGAATCATTTGATGATTCATAGTACATGGGAAAATATGGAGAATTGTAGTTGATGAGTTGGTGATTTGATGATCATTGATGATTGTAGTTGATTGGGGTTGGGCACGTCCAACCCCAATCAATAGTAATTTGATTTGGTGCCGGATACCACCCATCGCCGCCAAAAAAAAGGCAACTTGCGTCTTCACGTCGAGCGTCTCTCCCTAGGAGAGAAATTGGATGTTGCGCACCTGCGAACCATGCAAGCTTGCTACAGTGCACCTTGCTACAGTGGTGTCGGATAGACGATTGTGGGACGTAAATGATCAACAGCCATCAGAAGCCAACCCATTCACATCCAGCCAAGATGCAAATACTATGTGTCAGGCAGGTTGTACGGAGAGTCCTGTGGCAGCCGTGCTTTGTCATGCCTGCCATCCGAACCGCCGCGCAGGGTCCTTTCAATTGAGAACGAGTGCAATTGGTGCTGATTTCTGCAGGTCGACACATTGGCGATGTTTCTTACCACAAAACCTGGAGTTTCACGGATTTTCCTGGCCATTCCTGGCCTAAGTGTTCTTTCATGCTCTAAGTCATTTCAGTATTTAGCAGATAGATAGGGGCAGTCTATGTAGATTTTGAATGCTTAATTGTCACCTCGATTTGACATGCTTATGGCTGACATATGCTCGGAATTGCTCGGATATTCCGAGAAAACGTTCGATGACTCGTGGCAATGTCCACAAAAGAACCAAGGCACGAATACAGAACAATGAGAGCACAACACTCAAGTGGCAGTTTGAAGTACTTCCCTATGAATCCGAACACTTCCTTGGACGGTAATTACTTAAGATCCCAATTATATTGTAAATACTTCTTAAAAAGATATAGAGAAACCCAATTTGATGGCACACCGAAACCAGGTGGGTCTAACATGGCAGCAGGCATTTAATTCAAAAAATCGCAAGGGCCAAAGTGGCGGCACACTGCTATTCCTAGGGTCCATAATAATGACTGGAAAAAAATAGATTATACTAAAACCATTGCGGCAGTCGTGTGCCATCTTAGCCGACTATACTAGACCAAACACATAAAAGCAACAATGCATATATATATACATACATTATATATATATGTATAGTTTTGTTTAGGTACGGTTCAAATTTTCCGTTTCCTTTCCTTTTCCTCTTCCTTTCCTTTTCCTCTTCCTTTCCTCTTCCTTCCTTACCTCTTCCATTCCTTTCCTTTCATCTTTCTTTCCTTTTCCTTTTCTTTTCCTTTTCTGTTCCTTTTCCTCTTCCTTTCCTCTTCATTTCCTCTTCCTTTCCTCTTCATTTCCTCTTCCTTTCCTCTTCCTTTCCTCTTCATTTCCTCTTCCTTTCCTCTTCCTTCCTCTCCTCTTCCTTCCTCTTCCTTCCTTTCCTCTTCCTTTCGTTTTCTTTTCCTTTTCTGTTCCTTTTCCTTTCCTATTTTTGACAAAACCATAGGCCCACCCCCAAAAGCAATACCCGGGTTTCGGGAACTTAGGGAAGACAATTAAGACAATGAGTTTTGACAACGTCTCCTACAACGGCTAAATCAAGGTCCTGCCCAGGAAAATGAAGAAGAGTAAAGATGGCACACAGCCAAAGATTCGCCCAGAAAATTGCAATATCTGCACACAGCGGCGCTCAGTAAGGTTCGGGCAATTATATAATTATAGTCAAACCAGCCCAGCAAAATGAAGAAGAGTAAAGATGGCACACGGCCAAAGAATCGCCCAGAAAATTTCAATATCTGCGCACAGAGGTTCGGGTCATTGAACTATACATTCAAAGCAACAAAAATGTGAAACATTTTTGGGTCGCCAGATGCTGTTTCAACACCACTTGTGGCGGGCTGCCACAAGACACTAAGATGGCACATCCAGGCACATCGATTTGAAGCGTAGCGCCTCAAAACCACGATTTTCACAAATGACACAATAAGAGATTGAGCACTTTTGAGCGGCCTGATTTTCTGATCTTTTTGCCACATTTTGCAAAATCATTCCAAAACAATCAAAAACCAGTTTTGGATAATTTTGAGGGGGGTTGCCAAGGAACACGAAGATGGCACATCCAGGCACATCCTGTCCGAGAAGGATGAAAACTGCTGCTAAAACTTCTTTTGCATTGGTGTATTTCGAAAAAAAACATAATAAAGCTCGAGGACTTCGACCCAACTCGGGACTGGTGGGCCTCCGGAGTTTCCCCTTTGTTTCCCAGCTCCAGGCCACATGGCCACAACGGGGAGCCACCGTTAGAAACAACAACATGGGGAGACACAACGGGAGGGAAACAACGGGAACGTGAGAAATGTCACGTTTATATCGTGTAAATGTATTTTAATTGTTTTAAGATAATGTCTGTATATAAATCGAATGGAAAAAGGAAAATCACATATTTTTCGAAATATTGTTTTAATTTCTTTCCTTCCGGTTTATATTGAAAACATGTTTTTAATAAGCATTGTGATACACTTTTGTATTAAAACCGAATGAAAAAACTACAACAACAATGTTTCAAAAAAATATATAGGATTTTCATGTTTTCATTCAATTTATACATAGAAACATTAGTTTAAAATAATCAAAAGAAATAGAAATCATAAATATGACATTTCTCATTTTTTTCATCTTTCATTTTTCCATTTTGTGTCCCCTTTTGTTTCCTCGCTGTCTCTCCTTCTGCTGTTCCCCGTTGTAGGATCCCGTTGTATTACCCCCGTGTACTACCCCTTTGTTGGGTCGAAGTCCTCGAGCCTCCCGTCCCTGGGTCGAAGTCCTCGAGCCTGCCGTCCCCAGCTTTGAATGATCAATATTTTAAGATATGTGTCATTATTTTTCAGTGTGTCTTTTCATTTTTGAGAATTTTCCAACATTTTTTCACTAGTTTTCATTGTTGTTCAATGATTTTACCAGGGAACACTAAGATGGCACATCCAAGCACATCCTGTCCGAGAAAGATGAAAACTGCTTCTAAAACTACCTTTTGGATGGTTGGGTTTTTCCCTCCTTTACACTGCGAAAAATGAACAGCAGATCCTCAAAACCGATTGCTTCACATAAGAACCAGCAAGGGGTTAAGCGTTTTTGGGTGGCCAGACATTTTTTGGGAGGCTGCCACGAGACACTAAGATGGCACATCCAGGCACGTCAATTCCAAAAGAATGAAGCGTAGCGCCTCAAAACCACCTTTTTGCAAAATGGGGGCACACTAAGATGGCACACACCTCTCTCCAGACCATTCAATCGGGAAATGAAGGCAGAACCATGCAAAATTATAGTAGAAGACACACTGGAGGACTCCAGGACCCAAGAAAAAACCATGGAAAATGAGCAGCGCAAACCAAAAGTGAAGGTCAACACATACATGGAGCTTTCCACACAAGACGGGTGCATACATCTTGCAAATGGGGGCACACCAAGATGGCACATACCTCTCTCCAGACCATTCAATCGGGGAAGACTATGCAAAAATGAAGGCAAAACCATGCAAAATTGCAGAAAACACACTGGAGGACCCAAGAAAAACCCATATGGAGCGGCACAAACCAAGAGTGAAGGTCAAAACATACATGGAGTTTTCCTATACAAGACATGCAGGTGCATACTTCTTGCAAGTGGGGGGGTTGTCACACCAAGATGGCACACCCTGCTTTCAGCAGATGCAGGGGATAACGGCACTAGTTTTGGATAGTTTTGGTGTCTTTAGTCACTTTGATGGCACACAGAAATTCGAGGGGGTTCCTAGAATACCATCATACACCACATATTTTCGGTGAGGGCATAAACGCCTCTTGCATTGCATATATGCATCGTTTTGTATGTGCCATCAAATCGCAAACGTGTATACTTACTTGGATCCAAAAAAAGGGTTTGTTTCTTTTCTCGCATTTTCTGTGTCAATCTGGGAATTATCCAATGGGGCACACGCGAGATGACAAATGACAAGCAACATGTTGTTTTTCTGTTGACCTATGTGACCAATCGCACCGACCGCACGAGTTGGAACTGCTGAGCTCCCCGCCGAGCAGCGGGAAGAGTTGTCGAAAGCTGGTTACTGCAGATCGAACCGATCAGAAAAAGGACATCGGCATGATAAGGGATTCAGGTTTCGAGGCTGTGAGCAGTGTTTAAAAGCCACTGTCGAGGATTTTCCATCATGGATTGTATATAATCATCAACCAATAGAAGTTTTCTACACTGTGGTCTTGTGCGGCTGCACATCCTTGTTCCATCAGTCAAACATGTGGATATTACATTGATATGACTGGATATGGTTGAATTTTTTTTTTTCCAAAGTGGATTGTTTGAGTTCATGTTGCGAACGCTTCAAGTAAAGCTCCTGTTTGGCAATGTTGGATTCCACCCCTGTCTGGTATTCAATTGGTCGGGACCGTAGAGCATGTAGAGCCTGACTGGGACTCTTGAGATGAAAAGAGGGATCGGTCCCCGGCAGAATTCCAACCAATGGATCATAATTTCTCCTTGATTCCGCTTTGGTATTTTGTTGGTTTACCTCTATTTGCCAAACTAAACAGGGATTTCCATGGATTTCCTGCCAGGTTAGGTCAGGTAAATCACCCACTTCCAGCTGGTCTACAGAGTGTTTACAGCAAACTCCTGCGCCAAAGCTGTCAGGTTAGATATGTCCGGACACATGTCATAATGTATGCCTATAAATACATCTGAAAAGTCCAATGTTGATGTTGACCTAGGCATTTCACTCATGTCGAAGTTTACCTACGCATTTAAGTGTAATGTCGATGTTTACTTATCAATGTCGATGTTTACCCTTGAGACATGAGGTGCAACAAATTTATCAACCTTTCGTACTGCTGCCGCATCTTTATCTTGGACATGCTTCATTAGTCAAACTCATGCGATATCAGTTTGAATCACATTTGACAGTTTTCCCAAAGGGTTTTGTTATATTTTCACTCAACGATACATCTATGTTTGCATGAGAGCGGGTGCTTTGCCCTAGATCCCCCCAAACTCAATCTTCGAAACAAAAGACGCCATGGGAGAGGTGTTTTAACAGAGGCCAGTCTGGTGGAATTTGGATGCGGTTAGCATCCGGATGACCAGACTGGTTAAGCGAAAAGTTACCTGGGGTCGCATGGGGGTGCTCTTTTCCTCGGGTAAACATCGCATTTCACGGGTAAACACCATGCAAACTTCACGGGTACTTCACGCTAAGGATTTTTGGGGGTTTGTGTGGTGCTCCGGTGGCCAAACCGAGTTCCCGATGCCTTTGGGCATTAATTCATATCAATCTGTGACATGAATTTCCGGGAGTGGCAAATTTCCGAAGCGTTTAAGGTCCCATGTTTTTCCCGTGAACTCTGACAGTCAAAATGCAAATACTTGCAAATATGGTTCCTTGATGTGTTTCCTGTTTGCACATTCAATACTTGTAGAATCTTGTAAGTTCAAACTCAGTTCCAAGGGCCCTACACGTTGGGAAATTGGAACGATGAATATGCACTTCCAAGGTCCATAGGTTTCTTCACAGGGGTTAAACATCAACATTGTCCGCGTAGGAGGTAAACTTCAACATTGACGCCAAGGGATCTAATATCATCTAATTAGATATTTAAGGATGTGCGAACATATCTCTGAATTTATGTCAGAGTACGTGTCAGGATGTATAACGTACCGTATACATGTCAGCATTGTTTTAAAGATCTTAATGCTAACCATGCGGGATCATACAAAGTAATTCAAACTGGTTCTTCTTATCTCCTTCCTACCCGGGATGATGATCCCAATTGACCAATATTTTTGATGATGGGTTGAAGCCACCAACTTGACAGGATAGAATCTGAATGATGATAGCATTTTTCACATAATAGCTGCGTATGACTGTATGTTGTTCCCACAGGGTCAATCCAGGGCTTCATTTTTGGCACCAAACTTGATCAGCCGCCACAGGACCGCCATCGTTGTTCTGTTTCGGCTCAAGAGTGGACAGGTGGAAGAATCATTTCTCGATATTTCTCGCCTTTCTTTCTCAAAAACCATGAGCTTCTTGGATCAGGAAAAGCTGGGAAGCTGGGTGGCATTGTTTTTTTCCAGAGAGAACCTGTCCTGCACATGGAGACAGTTTCACTTTTAAGTCCTGGTTCGTCCATGTAGTATGGGTTTCCAACTTATAGCCGTGTAATAATTTTGGAAATGGTGTTAAATTAACTTTGGATTATCACTGATGATAATCATGTCATTTGAAGATTCTGTTTAATTGAAGATGTATGATCTAAATATCCAACACATAATGGAAACCATCAGGAATATGTGTTTTCATTTCCAACATGTCTGGTGACTCAGCTTGGGATGGCTTGGTAAAGCATCGGTCGACCATGCTTACGATGCTGAGTGAGGGAAATCCCAATAAATTACCCCCAAACTAAAATAGAATCGCAAAGAAATATATATATATATATATATTTAAGTTTCGACAAATTTGGAATATGATTATCATATTCGCTATGACCATCGTTCGATTCCTGGGTACATTATTGTGGCCGAACATGGTGACCGAACCCTGGAATCATGCGTAGGAGTCGGGGAATCATCCCTGAAGAAGGCCGCAAATGTCAAATTAGTGAAATAGTACAATTTGCCCATGTTACTATCACTCATATTGCTGGCTATATATAAGATATATCTTTGGTAAATTCTGTTAATCAACAACCAATTGGGAACTTCAGAACTAATCAAATGAGCTATAACCAGCTATAACCAGCTACAACCAGCTATAACCAGCTATAACCAGCTATAACCAGCTATAACCAGCTATAACCAGCTACAACCAGCTATAACCAGCTATAACCAGCTATAGGTTAGGGTACCTACCAGGGTTTCGACCCACCATTTTTTGCGCTTCACCGAGGCTTCATCAAAGCTATGTTGGTGTTCCAAGGTTCAGCCGGCGCGTTTTTTTTTTCAATTGATTGGGTCATGGTGAATAAAGGGAATCTTCCCAAAATGGCCCTAATTCAGCTTTGTGGTATATTCATGTATTTGATAATTTACCCAGGATCGGTGATTACGTATCATCCCTTTTTCAATGGGTGAATACTTATCAGCCCAAAGAGGTTGAGTTATTGATCCATTTATTCATCATGCATAAATAGCGTTAATGCATTTGACATGTCCCTTGACCCTGGCAGATATGACTTGATAGTTTTATTTGATATGTTTACAGATTTATACACCTACATATACCTTTAAAAAATGTTGGTCATTTTGGGGGTCAATGTTGGTGAATCCTTGCAGAACATGGAAATGAAATGATAGCTGAGCAATCAACCATCGGTGTATAGCGACACTGGAAAAGATGGATATGCTAAGACGAGGTCGTTTTTCGCATCAGTCTTTGTCATCGAGAAAATCATCTTCTTTTGGTAGCAACCCAATGTTGATTCACATTTAGACAGCAAGTAATATATTGTTATATACACAGTAAATATATAACACGGAATAATTTAGATACAACCGGGCAAGCATATGGCCACAATAGGGATGTCACAAAAAGGGCGATCTGCTCCCTGCGGAACTGTCGGGATGACTCGTTCATCATTGGTCGTCATTGGAGCCCAGCATGACACTGAAGGTATGCTGAAGATGCTGAAGAAATTAGACCTCAGTGGAAAAATGTGTTGATCTCACTTGACAAACCCCCAGATGCAGAAGAGCACTTCTGAAATACACCAAAATATTGCCCCATTTTTTTTTGAATCAGAGTTTACCCAACAATCATTTATTTTTATTCTATTTTTTGGGGTTGCAGAAAGTAGCAAACAATCTCATGCCAGTTTCAAAACACCGTGAGAAAACGACCGCTGCTTCGCCTCTCCATGCAGGCCTGGGCATGGCTCGAGGCGCTCACCATGTGTGCAATGGACCCAAAGAACCGCTGATTCCGGGCATCATGCCTGGGGCTAGTCACTTGGCTGGGGGCCCATGGCATCCCATGGAGGAAATGGCCGGAAATCTTGGGGTTTTCGGTCCACTGGGATGGTGTTTTTGGGTCACTTAGGCTTGCTGAAGGTTGCTACAAGGGGGAAGAGTTGGTTGAAGTTGGGGCTTAATTCCCACAGACGGCGCTTCTAAGGCAAGCCAAAGATCATCCTGGCTCAGGACCTCCAACGTATCATGAAAATTGGGGCTTGGTTATTGGAAAAAGGGGGCTTGATGATGTTGATGATTGTTTCATCTAGATGAACATGGACTTAGGTCTGGAACTGTCATTTTCAAAGGGGGTTTTTAGATGGGAGACACAGATTGCGAGACGTGATTTCTTCAAACACCTGGAATGTCCCAGAAACGAGATCCACAGCGGACAGGACATCGATTGGCCACGCTATGCCTATCTTGGGGTCCCTCCCGAGTCTGACTTTGAGGCGATGTCGTTGCAGAAATAGCCTGATGAGGGAACCCACTTTACGAAATACCGCCTTGTAATCCCATCCTCGAATTCAAGAAGTTCCCCTAAATGGATGCAAATGGAGCCCTCAACAGAGGGTCTGTGGGTCGTGTTAATTCCGACGGGATTATGTATAGATCATTGTAGATCCACATTAAAGAATATGATCCAACAAATAGCTATAGCCTATAGTCACAAAAAGGGTATATGAAGGTGATGCCACGATCAACATCCCCATAGGGGATGGCTTCCGAAAATTGAATTCCCCAGAGATCTGTGGGGGTAGTGAGAATTCATTCACAAGGCTTGTGGGGATGTAAGGTACAGTAGCTACGTATACGCGACACTGCAGCCTGGAAGCTGACAGGTTGGAAGATGTTTCCGGTAGACATCAGCTTTTCCACAACAACGCAGTATAACAATGATTTTCCATCCAAAATCAAGATGGATACTCGCTGGTGACCAAACATGGCACTGAAAGAAAAAGTTTGTAGATGATGTTTCCACATGTTTCCAATCAAGCTAGCAACATTTGATCACCAGAGGGAAATCAATCTTCTCCTCAGGTGACCTTTCTCATACATCACCCTTAGGTGGAGCGCGAAAAATTGCAAACATTCGATCTTTAACCGGATGTATTTTTTTGGGGGGCTTGTGTGATCAACCCCTACTTGGCCCAGAATTAAAACACTACAATTCCACAATCTACCATCCGGTAATCAAACGTGGCAATGGAAAACTCCCGTTTTTGTTTCGATAATTCTTCCATTAAAAATCACTAAAACACCCATTTGTAGTTCTCATTTTCCATGATTAAAACTTCCATTTATAGAGGAAAACGTCCATTGCTACGTTTGTTTTTTCAGAGGGTATCCGGATCATCCGACTGGATAAAGCATCAAAGTTGGCTGTTTTTCATCCTGTTTTTCAGAAGCCATTTGGGTGATTATTAACATGATTAATTATATGATTCACATGTCTGGCTTAAAAAAACAGTATGTATACCATCTGGTTATGACTAACATAGCCATGGAAAATAGATGGCCCATAGAAATGGATGATTTTCCCAGCTATAAACCTTCATTTATAAGGGATTTTCCATGGCTATGTTAAATAACCAGAGGGCATACATATATATATTATATATATATTATATATATATATATATGTGTACTGACCATCAATGCATATTGCTTTCTGATTTTATCCGAAATAGGTTGCAGGCATTGGGCATGACATTGCCATGGGCCTTGAGACGGTCTGCAATCTTAGCATGACGGTGGTTGAGCCTTAGCAATTGCTGGGATGCGAAAGATGGCGCTGGTATAATTACCAACATGTGTAAGGTTTGCTTTTTGGGTAAATGTTGATGAATATTTTATACATGGAGCATTTGGGAATGGAAAGAGTGCCGAAGTTTTGACCGACAAAACTGAATATCTATCTCTCGATTTACAATTAAGATATAATTATCATCCCAGTTACACATGGATATGCATAGATAAGCTGGCAAGTGGATGTCACATCACGAGTGGGGATATGTAGCCAGCTAGATTATGCCATGCTAAAGGTGGGATTTAAGCATCTAAAAAAGTAGGCCTTTAAGCAGTGAATAAAGCTGATGATGAAAATGGGCTTGATCAGAAATGGGTGATGAGGCTGCAATGGGGAAAGCATCTAGATACAATGGGATTACCAACATGGTTGAGTTTCTCCAATCATGGGGGGAAGGGCCCCAATATATAGTGCAATTTTATGAGAAAACATGCATGATGTTTAATGAGTAGTGTTGTTTTGTGAATTTGTTTGGCCTGACATGTGTCAATCTGGTTGGAGATTCTTCTTCATTCACTCAGCTTACCTGGGATGATGATTCCCAAACACATCCATATATTAGAGTCTAGAGGTTTCCTGAAATGGTGGGTACCCCAAAATGGATGGTCATATAATGGAAAAATCTATTAAAATTGATGATTTTGGGGTACCCCTAGTTTAGGAAACACCCATATATATATATTTATCCCCATTGATATCCTCTTCAACCCGACAAGATCTCCCTACATTGTTGGTTTCACTGCCACTATTTTCAGAATTAAACATGGCGCTACATTGTTTTGTTAGTTATTTCCATTAATATATATATATATATGTATATATGAATATATGTATTGTTTTGTTAGTTATTTCCAGTTATACGCATACGTGTATGTAACACATACAATATATATATACACATTATAGCTCCCACTCATGTTAGTAATCTACGGTTTATTTCTTGAGTGCAGTTCCAATGATGCGAAGCATCCCTATTGGTCAATCTATTCATTTATCGTAATGAAAGCATAATGAAATCATAAAAGACATTATTTATGTTAACCCCTGTTTTAGCCATGTCCAAACTCACAATGCTACCCTTTGAATATTGGGGATTGTCATAATCCATGAACTGGGAATTCTGTCTTGAACCAAGCAGTAAAACTGAAAATTCCCATATTAAGGAAACTTATTAGACTAACAACTAATTGAGGCAACTTACATTTCTGTTTCCATTTCAATCTGCACGGATATAGTACAGTTAGTTATTTGCCTACTTGGAATTACTAGTTCAATTACTCTAATCCAGCAATAACTATAATCAAGACAATTCATAAATATTATTGTATTACTAATCCATCAATAATATTATTAAATTAAGCCTCAATAACTATAATCTATCATTGAGGGAGTTCATTATGACAATAGAATCCAATTTTCCAATTTTCCAATCTTCAATAGTTGTTATAATCCGCAATTATAATCCAATAATCCAATTATAATAATCCACAATTACTTGGGGAAATGATTGAGGGTTTTCCAATTTTCCCTCAAGGAGATGAAGTGGAGCAAATGCTGGGGCAACGCCATCATCGGCAAGGGCCTTGAGCACGGAGAAGTGCATGGCCCCTTGGTTTTCCGCGGTTTTCCATCCAAAAAGATGGGGAAAATGGTGAAAAGTAGTGGTTTAAGCATCAAAGATGCTTATTTCAGTGGGATATATATATATAGTATTTTATTATATATTATATTATATTATATTATATTGTATTATATTATATTCTATTCTATTCTATTATATTATATTATATTATATTATATATATATTTTTAAATATCTCATGATATATAGGAAATTGGTGACTTGATGGGAATATCATATGGATGTCATATAGTATTTAAAGACTAATAGATTATTGATGGGTTTAATGTGATGCAGTTAATGGAGGAATATCAACATGTTGGAGGCTGACTAGTGTGTACCCCCGGATAACCATGTCTAGGATACCATCCTATTGATCGGCGTCCAACATTAGCCATCCATAAACCAATACAAGAAGTTGTGATTTGCATAGGTTTCTCCATGTTTGTTCCACGGTAGGGTCAGTAATTGGGGTCACCTTTGGACTTAGGATGGTCGTCCAATTGGGGAAGTCTGAAAATCATGAGTTTCCCCAGCCACAGTCCAGTGGTATGTTCATAATTTTGCCCATCGAGATGGCCATAACTACGCGGGGCTTCATGATATACCTGTGAGAGTTGTGAGTGAATTTAATTTGGGCTTTGAAGTCAAGGTTTAGACCCCATCATGCATGTTAACCTTGAGATGCTATGTAAATTAATGGTGATCGAAGGAAGTTTAGAAGTCAAACTTCCGACAATATGGACAGATGAAAAGCAGAGCAGGGAAGAGGCAGAGAGAAGAGAAAGATTAGAAGAAAGAAGAGTAGAAGAGAAAGAGTAAGAAG
>Ga0126342_10009107_pt1 | contig 17785 bp, 7 predicted proteins | sample Cyp1metagenome_FD_92528 | JGI IMG/M metagenome (GOLD analysis project Ga0126342, IMG submission 92528) | Coral microbial communities from Lord Howe Island, Old Settlement Bay, Australia - Cyphastrea 1 metagenome | ecosystem: Host-associated > Invertebrates > Cnidaria > Coral ... | reverse complement strand
TGCCTGTCTGCCTGTCTGCCTGTCTGCCTGTCTGCCTGTCTGCCTGTCTGCCTGTCTGCCTGTCTGCCTGTCTGCCTGTCTGCCTGTCTGCCTGTCTGTCTGTCTGTCTGTCTGTCTGTCTGTGTGTCTGTCTGTCTGACTGACTGTCTGTCTGGCTGGCTGTCTGTCTGTCTGTCTTTCTGTCTGTGTGTGTGTCTGTCTGTCTGACTGACTGACTGTCTGTCTGCCTGTCTGTCTGGCTGGCTGTCTGTCTGCCTGTACGTATGTATTGTTTGTTCGCTCCTGAGGATCCAAAGCATGGCATGTTTACATGCAATTGATAATTGGCAGTCAAATGTGTAACGTCATTTCAATGTTGACTTTATTCTATGGGCATGGATGCTTAGGGTAAAAAGCAATGAAGCAACATTTCTTCTATCCGTATTGGTTTCTGTGTATATATCTATCTATATATCTATCTATCTATATATCTATCGATCTATCTATCTATCTATCTACCTATCTATCTATCTATCTACCTATCTACCTATCTACCTATCTACCTATCTATCTATCTATCTATTTATATCTATCTACCTATCTATACATGTCCTTCCGTACATCAAATCATCAAAGCACTTTATTCTGTAGAACTACCGTAGTATGTGGCTATGCATCGATCTATCTATCTATTGTGACTCACATTCTCCCGCCCATGAAAAGTTAGAGAAATGCAAAACGGACAAAGCCATGATTTTTTGACGCGGACTATCGTATTCTTTCGCGGAAAAGACGACTTTGGATCATTTTGGATCGGTTCGGTGCTGATGGTCAAGAGAGAAGGAGTATGCCCTTCGCCACTGGCGGCAGGGGCAAACCCAACAGGAGATCAATAGAGCCCCTGGTTATGAATGCAGCCATTTTAATAGTCATGCATTAACCACTACATTCACCATTGTAATATCTCTTAACCACTATCAAGCATTGTACTAGCCGTTGTATTAGCCATTATTAATCATTATTAGTCATTATTAACCATTGTTAACCACTATTAACCACTATTAACCACTAATAATCACCATAGAAATCACCAGCACTACTTATTAACCATGTTTAACCATTTTGTTACAAGGCTTTGCTGATCTCGCACTGTGATCAGCCCCTTTTGATTACGGATGTTCAGCCCGCGATCCCATCCTCAGTCGTCACGATGGGGTTTCAATACGAACAAATGTCTAATGACTGGGATAATCCTATTAAAATGACTGATTTTGGGGTTACCCCCATTTTTGGAAACCTCCATATAATTATATATATAAATAAATATATATAATTATATATATATATATATATCACTTACACCTGGTTTATGGGCTCATAAGGCAACTATATAGATGGGGTTTATATACCATTTTATAAGTTATAACTGGGAAAGGAACATTGTTCAGATTTTCGATTGCCAGCTTCACCCAAGGGTATACCTGAAGCCTTTTCCCGAATAGCTGCTGGCGCGGGGATCTGGCGGTTGTGAGTTGAAACATGTCAAAACCTTGGCACCCTGGTGACCAAAATAGCTGGTATTTATGGATGCTCTCATCTCCCCCAAATACCGTATCATATTGTATGATATATTGTGTAATTATAGTACAATGGGTCTTGATGCATCCCCACATCAACGACCTCCCCACATCTTATTCCCATCAGCACCGATGGAAGCGTAGTGTGACAACTGAGTGAAACCGAACAACTTCTGCGAATTTTGGGCAGCTGCCAATGAGGTCCAGTCCAGATAGTCCAAGTATAACTTAAGTTTCAAAAATCCAGAAGAAACACATTAAAAAATCCCATGACAAAAAGCGGCGAGTTGCCCAACCTTCACAAACTGAACGCTTTGGAACTCAGCCCAGCTCTGCTTCATCACTCAGGGTAAAGTCGACATCGGTGGGTTCGCAATATTTCTCGCCCTGGGCCAATGGCCAATGGTCCAGGCAACGGGCAACGTGGCGCCGTGTCAAATTGAAGTTATGAGCCAAGTGGGATATCCCAAAAAGGATGGGAAAATGTATGAAAATTGGGAATGCACGAAACCACAAGAAACAGAAACTCTTCTGAACTCCAAGTTTTTAAAGATGGAAGGCATGGTGAACCAACTGATTGTTTGCTGATTTGGATTGACGTTTGCGTTGACGTTTGGGTTGACGTTTGCGTTGACATATGTTGACCAGTTCACAAACCCCCACTATATCGTACTGTGAATGTGCATATATAGATATACACACACATAATATATATATATATATTATATTATATATATACCATATATATCCATTGTATCCCATTAATATTACCAACGTTGGGATAAAATGGTGTGGATACAATGGATATATCATGGTGGAGACATATTATGGTTATTGGTCAAAACCCTGGTACCCTACGTACCCAAAGATAGCTGTTTACGGGACGGTTATTCACCCAAATATGTGAATAATAGGTGTTCAATGGTTTTGAGCCATAGCCATATGGAGATATATGCCACTAATATCACCATACTGTGGATGGTTGCAAAATCCTGCACCAGTTGATAGGTGGTTTACATCGCTGTTTACAGGGTTTCAGCATGTTTCAGCCATCCAAGGTGGTGCAGGATTTCGCAACCATCCACAGTATCACCCCCCATACCCTCTGGTAATTTAACAGTTTGCTATTGAAAATGGCCATAGACATAGTTGATTTACTTCTGATTGGTGGTGCAATAACCATCTTGAAAAATATGAGTCACTGGGAAGGATGACATCCCATGTATGAAATGGAACATAAAGTTCATGTTTGAAACCACCAACCAGATATCTCATTAACCATTATTAACCATTATTAACCATTATTAACCACTATTAACCACTATTAACCACTATTAACCACCAACCACCCACCAGGTTGATTTACTTGTTCATCATGGTGATTTTAACCATGGTTTTTGGTATGTAAAAACCATTTCGCTCATCCCATTCTCAGGCTTCCCAGGCCTTTGGCATCACTGGAGCTTCCAGTTCTCTGCCCATGATCTTGTCGAACCTTAACCAACGCAACGGCATGCGCCGGCAGACGTCGTTAGATTCCGTTAGATGGGCGAAATGTATGGATTATCTTGGGTTAAGTATATGGATGATGAATAGAATCTATGATTATCTTAGGATTTGCTGAAGGAATCTTCAACACATATGAAACATAATCATCTTCCAATTATATAGGTTCCCCAAAATTTAAGTGGATTTCCGAGTGGGAAATTTCCGCCAAAAATCTTCAGCAAATCCAAGGTGACTATGGGCTGCATAGCAATTAGTGGTGGATTTTACGTCGCTATCGCCTTGGGTGGTACCAGTTACCATACATATATACAATTGTAAACGAAACCCATATAGCTTTTATAGACAAACTCTTACAAACATTGGGGAGGTAGGCTTGTGTGAAATATGGGCTGTGATGAAAACACCAATGAGGCGTGTCGGCCTGCTAACCTTGAAAATCACGGCGTGATTTCGCCCCAAAGAACTCCAATCTATGGGATAAAGTTGCAGATGTTCCAACTAAAACCACAGATTTTACAGGATTCTTCCATCTGAAACCAAGCATGTTACAGGGATTTCCATCTGAAACCAGGGATGTTGTTCAGGGTTTTTTACTATTTTTGCAGCTAAAACCAAGATGCACCAACATCAACCAACCATTTTTAATCATTTTTCCAACTAAAACCAAGGATTTTAGTATCCTTGGCGGGCCATGGGATTTTATATTGAGCCAAGGATTTTATATTGAGCCAGGCGGCAGGGTGCTGCCCTGGTGCCCGATCAGGAAAAACTCGCAATTCCTGGCGTGCCATGGGGGTCGCCCAGTGGATCCCACACGAACTGGGTTTCATCCCATAGAGTCGATGGTGCTGGTAGAAAAATGCTAACATGACTGGGGTTTTTGTTGATGGGATCCATGTCACCATATATAGCAGCACCATGGATCCGTCATGGGCATGGGATTTAGTGGCGAGTTTTTTTATGATTTGAATAGGATACTAATGGGATTTTTATGGGATTTTTATATGATTGAATGGGACAAAATGATGAAACAACATATGCTTTTATAGGGATGATGATGGGGCATGATGGGGTATCAGGGATTTAGATAGTTAATATGTTGGGCTTTTTGAAGGTAATGGGAATATAATTGGAGTAAACGAGGATTGTCATGGGAAAACAATACTGATGTATGTAGTCCCTTCCCTTTTTTTTCTCCCTTAAACACCAAACAGAAACCATGGGTTGCCCATGGTTCAATAGTATTTACCCTCTGGTTATTTAACATAGCCGTGGAAATGGCCCATAGAAATAGATGATTTTCCCAGCTAGAAACCTCCATTTAGTTTGGGGATTTTCCATTGCGAAGTGTTAGTCATAACCAGATGGTACCTACATATTACCTACATTTAATAGTCATTTACCTACATTTACCTACATTAAGCTACCATAATTAGATTGTCCATGTTTCAATAGTCATTTTACCTACAAACTTCAGACAATTTCGGCTTCTTTTTATGTTCAATCCTGGGGGGATGGGATTTGTGACCATATATGCTCCATGGTGCTGGTACATAAAAACCTACAAAACTGGGTGATTTCTTTCGGGCAAATGTTGGGATTCATATAAAAAAGCACCATGGTTCGCATATGGGATACCCTAATATACATCCATATACCTACATCATCCTTCGGAAATGATACGGCACCCTTTTCCCCGTGGGTTTTCAATGCTTTTCACCGTTAATACACGATGGCAAATGGTGATGTACTATCCCATAGGATCCATGTATGCTATATATGGTGACATTTACCATCAATATACCCCAGTCATGTTAGGATATATACCATACATGGATCCTATGGGTATTCTCATCCATTCTCAATACTTGGTCGTTTGTTGATCCCCTGTTAAAAGATCTTAAGTGCTAGTTGCCTTTGTGGCAAAACCATAACCTGAAAAACACGTGCTAAGCATCCTGAAACATACGTGCATGATCATTCATGGCATGGCTATTGTCCATCCGGAATCATCCGGGACAAATATGGAGTAAATGACTTTGATATCAATGATGCTTGATAAGATTTGATAAGTAAATGATCACGAATGATACCCGGTATGGGTATGGTAGAAGCAGGCGGCATCGACAGCAAGCTCTGTATAACAGACCTGAAATGGCTGTGATGGATGACCATGAGTAAACCCCGTTGATTGACTCTACAATGTGGGGCCCCCCAGTTATAAGTTGGTTTATAAACCCCATTAACTATAGTTTTAGTACCAACTTAGCTATCTTGGGGGCCCCACATTGTATAGGGGGGGGGTACCACCGAAAAGTTGTAAATTGCTATTGAAATGGCCACCTTTTTTTGTACACTGGAGGTTGGTGAATCCCGGGTGAAAAAAATGTCTCCGGGCCGTCACCTGGGTGTCTCATCTTTATATCATAAGTACCTGGTTGTTGGTTTTAACCATCTTGAAAAATATGAAAGTCAATGGGAAGGATTATCCCATATATGAAATGGAAAATTAAAAAAAAAAATGTTCCAAACCACCAACCAGGTACGAATTGCTGTTGATGCCCCACTGGCCCAGACCGGAAACCGTATCCGCTCGCCTGATATCTTCCCAACCGTTCATGCCTCGCAGCATGGGGCGAGATAGGGATGGTTATTCAGGCTCACATCAGCAGTGATCTGAAATGTGTATATCCATTGTCTATCATGTATGCACCGTTTAATCATGTTTCTGTATATGGTGGTTTCGTTTGAAGCCGCTCTGCCGCAAACAACTTTCTCCAGCTCCGTCCTATCATCCTCTTAGACCAATCCTGCGAGCCCCCATTCAGAACTGCCTGCCCCAAGACGTTTCTTGGGCTGTCGGTTCAGCATCCCTTGAATCACCGACTTGCACTTGTCATCCTGCAGGGCGCTGAAAATCTCTCCTCTTTTTAGTGGTCATATGATGCTTCGGGTCATATCTCCATGTGCGCTTGTTACAAACACCCTAAGTCCATCTGTTTTTTTAAGATAGCCATGGAAAATCACCATTTTTAATAGGTAAACCATCTATAAATGGTCCATGTTCCATGGCTATGTTAAATAACCAGAGGGTAAACAATCCCAACCACAACATCTATGGGCTCTTCCAGCCATAAATACCTTCAGAAGCTAGGGCCGAGATGGTACGAGATGCCAAATCTGCAAGACCCCTGGGACGTATGCACGATTTGACTGGGGTTCACACAATTCAAGCAACAACATAATCATCATTTTGAACGGTTCCACCCATCCCGAGATTCTTTGGGCAGTTCTGCATAATTCTGCTATTCAATGCCAGGCGTCGCTTGTGGGCAAACTGTCAACGATATCCTTGTGAGAACAAACAGAGGGGTCGGTAAGTACGCTACCGCTACCAACCAGTGGGAAAAGGACACCACAGTGAGTGAGATAAAATAATGACAGTGTACATATCGACAAACAAATAAGAAAAATCAAACGTTGCCGGACATCATAGGACAATATTTTTGTTCACATTCTGAGACTTTTCAAAGTGGCCAACTGTTGCCCCTTGCTGCGGCCGGCCCGTAAATGTGTCGCGACCGTCCTTGAAGCGAGAGTGGAACCTTGGTGGAGGTCAAGGAGGAAATCTATCAATGGATTGTTTTTCTAGGGAAAATCTACAGGAAATCATAGATTTTCATAGATTTTCCCATTTTTTATATGGTTGGTTTGATGATTATAGTAGTAACCTCCAGTAATCAAACGTAGCAATTGGACATGTCCTATAAATGCAGATCCGAATGGGAAAATCATCTCTGAATTGGTGATTGTTCATTTGCCACGTTTGATTACCGGAGGGTATCATAGATAGAAAAAATGTACCATCTGGTTATTTAACACTTGGCCATGGAAAATCACCATTTTTGATACGTAAACCATCTATTTCTATGGGCCATCTATACCATGGCTGTTAAATAGCCAGAGGTTTCCTCAAAATGAGGGATCCCCAGTCGTCACCATAGGTTTCAATACTAAGTCATGGGCTGACTTGAATGATTTGGGGTAGCCCCATGACTTATGAAACCTCCACATAAAGTAAATATCGACGAACTAACATCTTGGTGGCACACTTTTGGGCATCTTTTTTGAAGGGTTGCTATAGGGAAAAATCTACGGACGAACTCTCGGGAGAGTACTGGACCAGCTGTGAAGTCATGTTAATTTACTCGAACAATAACCTCTTTAGACCATGGGCAACCTCTTATGAGAAAACAACATCATGGATGGTACATGCCATGGTTTTACTAAACATTATATAGAATCATATAAGTACATTATAACCATATGATTCATATTTATAATAGTATTAAAAATAAAAAAAAAGTCGCTATAATCATATAAGAAATCATACTAATACTCAAATTAAAATCACATGAAGATAATTTATAATTGTGATTAAATGTGGGTAAAGCAAAAATATTAATCATATTAAATTAACTTAATCATATTACTATTAATATTTACCCACATTTACCCACATTAAATTATATTATAACTATTAATGTGGGTAAAACAATTTCATAAACAATCCCCAGTCACCAAATGTTAATGGGTGGTATAAACTTACCATTCCCAGCCATGGGTGGTAAACATGGCCTTGGTTTTAGCCACATTAACTTCTACCCTCTGGTAATTTAACATAGCCATGGTATAGATGGCCCATAGAAATAGTTGATTTACCGTTCTTAAAGATGGTGATTTTCTAATTCGCAAACTGTTAAATTACCAGAGGGTAATGGGATTAAATGATTATAGTAGGGATGCTAGTGTTGGTAGTTATCATTGTTAATCTATTAACCATCTATTAACCATCTAATTATTAACCATCTATTAACCATTAACCATTATTAACCATCACCATCGTTAACCACCATCATTTTCCTATTGGGTTTCCTATGGATTATTAGTGGTTGGTCATCATGTTTAATCATCATTTAATGATTAAACATGTTTAATCATTACTAAAGATCATGTTTAATCTATTAACCATCTATTAACCATCTATTAACCACTTCATACCACTTCTAAAACATCGAATCCTCGCCATCCCTCACTTTCCTCAAGCAACTCCAAGGGATCCTTCAGCACGGCAGTGCAGACCTCCGTGGGATCGTCCAACTCGTCCGCGAAGGGCAAGTAGCCTCGGGAAGGGAACGGGAAGATGTCACGCAAACTGGGGGAAAACCATGGGAAAAGCCATGGGAAAATGGTGATTTCATGGGAAAACCCATGGGAAAATCATGGAAACATCTATGGCCTATGAGATGATTCCACCAATATTTGGATGGAAATTTCCACGGCGTTTCTAAAATCCAGGATCGACCGGGGCACCGCAAACGAACTCGAAGAGAATGATGCCCAAAGACCACAGGTCTACCTGCCACGGACATGGGTCATGCTTATGGTAGGGGACTATAACTATTTTCGTGAACATGTGTATTTTATATGATGTAATCATGTAATCCTAGAAAAACATACAGTTACCATATTATAATACAATTATCAATTAAAAGTCTATTGCTAACATGTTTGTCTTGGGAACTCTACCATTACATTTAGTTTCCCAAAGGTGACTGCATTAAGCAAAAAACAGAGAAACAAGGGCAACTAACCAGTTCATACAAGGTCACCCCCTGTTTATGTTTGTTGGTTTATAAAGCCCACAAACATGATTGGTAGGTCTATCTACATATAATTATAATATCTACTATAAACATATCAAACATTATCAAACATCTGTAAAGTCTATAAACCATAGATGTTATTACAAGCGCGACTTAACTTCCATTTTGCTTAAGGTCAATGCACCATTTTTCCCTTGGTAAAAAACCCTCCATCTCTTTGTTGCACCATCCGCACCTCTGTCCCATAGCCGTGGCCGCGCATGATTTCAGGCGCCATGTAGTGAGGCGTTCCAATCCTTTCCCAAGGCTTGGACGCACCGCACCGCTGGGAAGTCTTACCGAAGATCATCCCAGTGAAATAAAGTGGAAATATGATTCAGTTAATAAAATATAGTGAAATATAATGGACATACAGTGAAATATGAGCAACCAACATCTTGATCCAGTAAAACTGCGGTTTTTTTTTGTTCTCCCGAAGTTCACTATATTGGAAAGTTAGCTCATCATCTGTTTTGGTGCAGCTTGCCAGCTATGGTGCTGCAGTCCTCGGTTTTGGTTAACCTTAAGCTGCCAATTGCTGGTTCAATGCCCACTACGGCTGGTTAACAAATACCAGCGGTTGAGTGGTTAAATTCAACACATCTGTTGGATCACAGCCAGTCTGAATGGATAAACATCGAGTGAATGAGTGAATTATCCAGGCTTTAGTCAGTGCTTAGATCGGCCCTTAATGTGGGGCCCCCAAGATAGCTTTTAATTTATGGGGTGGGTGGTGGTTTATAACTCCAACAAGTGCTGGATGTATGCTGGACGTACCTACAGCACAGTTAAATTTACAAGGCGACATACATCACCATGCTCCATGTGTTACGCAACTTCCCACTACAACACCCAGTTGCAGATTACCTTCCTTTTTTTCTGCCATGGTATTTTGCCATGGTCTTTTTCACCAACATATGGTTTGGTTAAGCCCAGTCCGTCCCCATGGGGAGCCCAGATACATGGTGAATGTTCGTGTCTTCCCCTCGTCCAGCTTTTTGGCGATGCCGAAGTCGATCAACTTCAGATAGCCTACGAAGAACGAACCGAACGAAGAAACCAGCCGTGCAGCCACCGTTGACCACGATGTTCCACGATGTTCCATGGCTATGCTGAATTTCAAGTGGGTCAATTATCATAGATATCATAGTTCACTAACCTGAAATAAGATAAATAAGGCTATTTGGTGATCATTTCCCTAACATAAACCATGATTCCAGGCTTCGGGAGGACAGTGCCCCTCGACGTTCTCAGGATTCTGGATCGACAGCTACAGCTACCAGCGGTCAAATGATGGGTTTTCACCACGGGGGTGCTCCTGTTGATTCCAAAAACAACGGGCATTCGTAGTCCGACCAGGGATTCAACCCGGAATTCATGGTATTCATCCCGGAATTGGTATAATTCATGGATATTCAATGGTAATTAATTGCAATTGAACGGTGAGTTTCATGGCAACTGATAATTATATAGTGGTAACTATACCATCTGGTTATGACATTCACAGTTCGCCATGAAAAATCACCACCCATTTTTCAGAACGGTAGTCACCATCTATTTCGATGAATGGGCCATGGCTCTACCATGGCTCTACCGGATTGATGGAGCCGTTTGGACCCGAAAAAATGTCACGATCCATGCCCGAAATGCATAGTTCAAACTTCATCAAATTATTGAATATATGATTATACCCATAGGATCCATGTATGCTATAATATGGTGACATGGATCCCATCAATATACCCCAGTCATGTTAGCATATATACCATACATGGATCCTATGGGATATAATGTCCATCATGATAGTGACTCTCTATCATCATAAAAATGATCCATCCTTGGATATATATATATATATCATATCATATGATTATAATTATAATATACTGGTTGGTGGTTGAGCCCAACCCCTCTGAAAATATGACTTCGTCAGTTGGGAATATTGTTCCCAATATGGAAAAATAGAAGCCATGTTCCAAACCACCAACCAGATTACTATCCAGTTATTTAACATAGCGAACTGGAAAATCACCATTGTCAATAGGTAATTCATCTATAATTGGGACATTCTCCACAGCTATCTTAAAGTACCAAAGGGTAGCTGAACTGCAAAAACTGACCAACCTGAATAGAGCTGTTATCATACAGCCGCTTCCAGTACGCCAAGTGGAACAGGTGCTACACCGGAGAATCTGGAAGTGGAACGGACCATTTACCCTCTGGTAAACGTTTGCATAACTATGGAAAATCACCATTTTTGAAGAGTAAATCAACTACCCTCTGGTAATTTAACGTATATAGCTATTGAAAATGACCATTAATAGTGGATTTTCCCATTAAAAATTGTGATTTTCAATAGCTATGTTAAATTACCAGAGGGTATAAATGGCCATTTTCAATAGTTTTTTGTATCTTTACCAGAGGGTAAACTGAGGTCTCCAAAGTGTGCCCACGTTCTGGACAGCTGTCCAACACCTGTCCGCCTAGGATTTACCCTCTGGTTATTTGTTACATAGCTATGGACAATGGCGAATTTTTACAGATGATGTTCCCAGCTAGAAACCTCCATTTATTTCATGGATTTTCCAGTTCGCTATGTTAGTCATAACCAAACAAATCACATTTTTTAATGGGAAAATCCATTTTCAATAGCTTTTTGTATGTTTACCAGATGGTAATTGGGATTTTCCAGTTCGCCATGTTAAAAAACCAGATGCTAAAGCTAAAATGCCCATGGTTCCCTTAGTGATCCAGCGATCCCCAGGATCATCCCAGATCCCTGCCTTGAGCATCCAGCATCACGTTTTCAGGTTTTAAGTCCTCGGAGGATTTCGGTGGTGACCGAACTGAGGTGATCTTTGAGGTGATCTGTGATAAGTGGGATATGGATGGTATTTAGCCATCATAATCTAACAAAGCCCGGGAAAAAAAAACTATGCGACGTCATGTACCTGCTGATCCTGCTGTATTTGAAAAAACTATGCAACGTTCCAGCACCTGAGCCTCACGAACATCACGAATAGACCAAGCTTGCAATTAAAAAAAACATATGGGAATGAGGAGTCTATAATACAAATATCAACTGTTTGGTAGGATCATCCTGCTGTAAGAATCCTACTTATCTTGATGGACAAAAAATAGTGTTCTTCACTGCCACATGGAATATAGGTATGTCCCAGGTCAGCCTGAGTCGTTGCTGTCCACATTCACGGGGTCCATAGCCAACAAGTATACTGTGGTGGTTAATATGGGCATGAGTCCTCAAGACATGCAGAAAAATGTCCACGATATCAATTGATACCAGAAGATAAAACAATCATCATCAACGATCTGAAACCTATACAAAGGCTTTTACCAAAACTTATCGTTTCTCATAGGCTACATCTTATCATCATAAAAACGTATGATTCTACTGTACGTGCCAAAAAATGAAGATAAACCCCATGACGGATCCATGGTGCTGGCATATATGCTAGCATGACTGGGTTTTTTGTTGATGGGATCCATGTCACCATAGCAGCACCGTTAGGATCCGTCATGGGAATATCATGCCCACATTTTTCTCACCTTGCGATCACCGAGACCGAGACATTGGAATTGAAACCACCAAGCAGTTCTGTGTTCCACCCATAAAAAAAAAGCGGAATAAAGTCGCAGTGATTCACAACCTCTAGTGGATTGATTTAAAACAAAAACATAACAAACCCAGTAACTCCCCTTTTTGCCCTTGGAAATTGGAAAAAACAACCAAAAAAAACGCTTTGGATCTTCTCTGCGAGGATCTCTGTAGACGATGTTCTTTTCACTGAGCTCCTGCAGACGCATAGGAGGGTTGGTCATGTGACATGGGACAAGATTTGTTTCGAGTGGATTGATGATGTATATACTGTATAAATATGTATAAATATTATATATAGATGGATATGGGTCTATCACTGCAATCAATATGGGTATATCATGTAAATTAACACATACATACATACATATATATATATGATTACAGTATATATGTATCATACATTACATGATGAGAACGTCTCCATCAAACATCCGGAGATTTCAAGCCTTGGAATGCGTTGGATTTGTTGGTTCATAAACCCTTGGAAGAATCCGAGGTGGAAGTATCTGAGGTTCGTAAACCCTTGGAAATATCATAAACAAAGACTTGTTTTTGGAGATAAATATCTCCGAAGTATCTGAGGTGGAACCTGGAGCAATCCACTCGATCCCAGTAAGATCTGTGGAAAAAATCAACTGGGTCCGGGTCCACCATTTCATTCAAACATGTTTATGTTGGATTCCCCCCATTTAAACACCAAAAACAAAGTTCAGTTAAAAAACAAAAACAAATCAACCGGGAATCTCAAAGTCTCCGATGTCCAACCTCGGATGCTCCTCGGAAAGGTTCCGATTGAGAGTGCCATCGCATGTATGTTCAAAAGTTAGTGAATACCCTCTGGTGAACTAACATAGCTATTGAAAATGGCCATTTATAGTGGATTTTCCCATTAAGAATGGTGATTTTCCATTGCTATGTTAGTTCACCAGAGGGTACATCGTTCCAATCAAATCAAAGAAAGCACCCGTTCCTCAAGGCATGTTTTAATTAATCAGTTCTTGGCTATGTATCACCATTTTGGGTATTGTGGCTGGGGTCTGCTTGAAGCAAATTTTAGATGAGATGTTGTGTCCAATTTTCAGTCTACATAACCTACCTTGAATAGCACTAAAACGAAACTATAGCTCTTAATATGTATCGATGTCAATATTATGTACTTTATTAATTATCCCCAAAACATCCCAAAACAGCTTCCGGCCAACCCTCCCACCACAGAACCTCGAGGACAATGATCAAACAGCCAGTGTAGAACTGCGCCTGCGTCCTGCAAACACGGTCGGCAAAGTTGGTTGGTGAGGGGCCCCAGGGCCGAAACCATGGTAAAATGGTGAGTTAACTGGGAGTTTAGATATGATTTATGATGAGTAAACTTGGGGAGGAACCGCAATTTCTGGTGGTAGTCTCCGTCAACCTCTCCATGTTTTCTGCCCAAACTACCAACACACAAAAAACAAATGCAGCACCTTGCACCACATTATCATATTATATATATATATATGTGTGTGTGTGTTCATTCTTTTTTTTTCCCCCATTGCATGCCTATGAACCACACAAAAGTATCAGCTATATCTTTTTCCTTGGTTAAATCCCCAATCGTTCTGGCTACTTAAAATACGTGTGTTGCTTCCATTTTACCCTCTGGTAATTTGTTACATAGCTATTGAAAATGGCCATTTATAGAGGATTTACCCATTAAAAATGGTGATCTTCCATAGTTATGTGGTGACAGTTTACCAGAGGGTATGCATCAACATCTCCAAGTTCCTGTCTGTTTTTGTTCCAACGCCGTACTTAAATCAACTCTATCCCCGGTTTTCGCTGATGAAATTACTAAAATTTATAGTTCGATGATTTTCCCCATGATTTCCCATTAAAACCTCCATTTAGTTCGGGGATTTTCTCATGGCCACGTTAGGTTTTTTGGGTTAAATCCCTTTGATCTCCCCTGACAAAAATCCATGATTTTCCCACTCAAATCCAACTAAACAGGGGCATATCACCGGTTTTTCTTGGTCAAATCGCTAAAACATGATGGTACATCACACTTTGTGTTGGTTAAATCATGTTGAATCTCCAGTTTTGATGGTTAAATCATGTTGAATCACCAAATTGTGCTGCTTCAATCATGTGACATCTCCATGTTTGATGGTTACTTATCTTACCCTCTGGTAATTTGTTACATAGCTATTGAAAATGACCATAGAAATAGTGGATTTTCCCATTAAAAATGGTGATTTTCAATAGCTATTTTGACATAACCAGAGGGTACTTCTCCCATTCTCCCAACGACCGTCCCGGCCATGAAACTGCTTCACCAACCACACCTGGACAGCACCGTGGGGATCTCACGGATGGCACCATGCAACTCGCCACCGGTGATGAGTTCCGTAAGGATGTAGACCTCGACCGAAAATCGACAAGAATCGAAACCCATAGTATCCATGTATGGCATATATGCTAACATTTGGGGTATATTGATGGTAAATGTCACCATATATAGCATACATGGATCCTATGGGAAATGGTAAAACCCCAGGGATTACCCTCTGGTGAACTAACAAAAAACTATGGAAAGATCCACCATGCTATTAATGGGAAAATCCACTATTTCTATGGCCATTTTCAATTGCTATGTTAGTTCACCAGGGGTTAATGTAAAAATAGTAACATTAAATTAATCTGATTAATCAGCTGGGGCTGGGACCACTATTGGAAAATTCCGATCAAAATTAATCAGATCTGTCATATGATCACATTTTCGAAATCAAATAGACATCGATCTGTCATGTGATTAAAACACCTTTTGTTTTTGTGTTTTTTTTGAAATGTGATAGCAACCATTATATAATTACCATCTGATGACAAACCTACTAGTAGATGATAATTAGTCAGCATTACAAATGGTCTTATAATGTGATATCATCTATAGCAAGTTTACAGTATCGTATATATATACAGTACAAGAGGTACCATCCGATTTAGAACCAATCATATATGATTTCAGGGGATATATATATATAGGTTGATGTAATGGATAAAAAACAATCAAAAACAATCTGATTGGTAAAGCTGATTATAAAATATTATAAATGGCTTTAATGTGGGACACCCAATGCCATAAACACCTACCGGCCTACCGGGGATGGTTGAAATCTCACCCATGCAATGCTGATTTTGGGGATTAATTATTATTATTATTATTGGGTTTACCACATAATAATGGTTCATTATTGCGCTTATCACAGTTTAATACTTTAGATAGGTGGATATAATATGATACCAACAATCTTATCCATGCCATGTATATCTGATCTTCCGCTTGGACACTTCCAGTGGAATATCCCATATGGTTAAATCACCATATCACATCCCATCTCTCTCTCCCTCTCTCTCTCTCTATATATATATAAATAAATGTACCATATATGCGCTGTGCTTATTTTAAAATAGCAATAGTAAATCTAGGCAAATCGTCCATAAATTAAATGGACCAAGTATATCCCAAATTTTGCTGCTTTACAATCTTTACTAGTGGGTTTACAACATGAATTGTGGAAAAGTCCCCAGAGTGACCCCCCAAAAAAAAACAAACGCAGGTCGCGTTGGTCGCACGTCCAAGGCACGCTCTTGGTCGTCTCGAAGGTCTGCACCAATCTCCTGAACGCGAAGGTCAGTTTTCAGGGTTGAAAACCATGGGAAAAGCCGTAGGAAAATACAGAAAAATGGCCATGGCTATAAACGTTATAACTGGTTATTTCTATGGGATAAAAAAACATTCTATAAATGTTTTTTTTCTGTACAAACATAAGTTGTATATAAAGGGCCATAACTGTGGGATTGTTCATGGGATTTTGATCGGATTCAATTGATGGATCACTGGATTGTTCATGGGATTTTGATGTGATCTGGATGGGATATGCTGAATTAAGGCCATTTGGGGATGATTTCCCTTACTAACCATGATTTCCAGTGAGGTCGTAGTGAGGTCGTTATAATTTACCCAGATGGGATATGAATGGGCTTTTGGAATATGATGGGACTTTATTGTGAGCCCCTCCGAACGTGGGATCCACAACTATCCATGTTCAGTGGAATGATTGATCTGCAGGAGACCATGGCTTTTCCCATTGAAAATGGGGGGTTCTAACTCCAATTTCACCATGGTTCATGATAGTTATAACTATGATTACTCAGGTTTATGGACAAACAAAATCCAACAAACTTAACGGGGCCCACATGGTACAATGTGGGGCCCCCGTTGGATAGCTAAGTTGGTGCAAATAACTTCAATTTCACTATGGTTTATGGTACGTAAATAACTATACTTAATGGGGTTTATAAACCAACTTATAACTGGGGGGGCCAAATGGTATAATTTTTCCCGTAAGCCAATCCATTGAGTTTTTCACAACACGATGATTTCCCAACGACAAGTTCCCAACCGATCTTCCGGAGAGTTCACCACCCACAAGATAGTTCCGATGTTGGGATCCCCCAGTTTTAAGGTGGATTAAAAAAAAAAAACATAGCATAAACCATTGAATTCACGTCGTGATCTTTACATATATCAATAAATCAGCTATACATCCCATTAAATCACATGTTTTCTTGTTAAATCCACCATTTTCGTATAGTTGTCCTATGGTTTTCCCAAGATGTTCCTATTTTTTCCTATCTCCAACCATTCCGCATCAAACATCGTCACCAAGTGACATGATGAACGGATGCTCTTGTGCCTTGAGCAATTCGCATTCGCCTAAGCAGGTCAGGGAAGTCCTTGAATTGAAACCACTTGGGTGAAATAAGGTTTCACTAAACGAATAGACTATATATAAATTTTAATGGACTTATTCCACTAAAGGAACCTCATTTATATTTAATATAACACTTATTTTCACTGTTTGGAACCACTTCACTAAAAGAGTAACCTACATATAATTAAATAGATTAAAATAGCAAGAAAAACTATGACAAATAGAAAGCATCTATGGGGCACAAATATGGAACCAGAATCTATGGGGAAAGATATGCTTCTCGTTGTGTTTTCCATCAAGCAATAAAATCTGAACTAGTGCTAGATTCTTTTCAAACCCTGAATGGTGTTTTTAACCTATTCCAAAACTTCTTATCTGGTAGCCAGAGTGGAAACAAACAGTATTCCAAAAATTAAGGCACCAAACCATTGATAGATTGATAGCACGTCACATCATGTTTTCCTGGATGTACCCTCTGGATCCCTCTGGTTATTTGTTACAGTTTGTTATTTAGCATAGATACTTGGTGGCTCATCCCACTTAGTAAGTGGGTTATAACCCCAGTTATAAATGGGATAAGTAGGGTTAATCCACTTATAACTGGGGTTATAACCCACTTACTAAGTGGGATGAGCCACCAAG
>Ga0126342_10009106_pt1 | contig 17786 bp, 21 predicted proteins | sample Cyp1metagenome_FD_92528 | JGI IMG/M metagenome (GOLD analysis project Ga0126342, IMG submission 92528) | Coral microbial communities from Lord Howe Island, Old Settlement Bay, Australia - Cyphastrea 1 metagenome | ecosystem: Host-associated > Invertebrates > Cnidaria > Coral ... | reverse complement strand
TCCTCATCCTCATCCTCATCCTCATCCTCATCCTCATCCTCATCCTCATCCTCATCCTCATCCTCATCATCATCATCATCATCGTCATCATCATCATCATCATCATCATCCTCATCCTCATCCTCATCCTCATCATCATCATCATCATCATCATCCTCATCCTCATCATCATCACCATCATCATCATCATCATCCTCATCCTCATCCTCATCCTCATCCTCATCATCATCATCATCATCATCATCATCATCATCATCATCATCATCATCATCTTCGTCTTCATCTTCATCTTCATCTTCATCATCGTCATCTCGTCATCATCATCCTCATCCTCCTCCTCATCATCATCCTCCTCCTCCTCCTCCTCATCCTCATCCTCATCATCCTCTTCGTCCTCCTCGTCTTTGATCAGCATCCTCATCCCCGGGTCCCGCTGGGCCATTGGTTTCCTGCAGGTATAGGGTCGTCCTCTTCAGTATTTCATCTTCAGGTCATGTTCAGTAAACCAGCCAACAACTCTATAAAATCATCATCGGAAACTTGCCGGCTTCCAATCATAATTACCTCCCTCCTCCTTTTTCGTCGTCATCATCATCATCGTCATCGTCATCATCATCATCACCACCACCATCATCATCATCATCATCACCATCATCATCATCATCATCATCACCATCGTCATCGTCATCAATAAAATCTTCATCCTCATCCTCATCCTCCATCCCCATCCCCATCCTCATCCTAATCCTCATCCTCATCCTCCTCATCATCGTCCTCCTCCTCCTCATCCTCATCCTCATCATCCTCATCATAATCCCCAGCATTCGCAACATCCACATCATCATCATCATCATCATCACCATCATCATCACCATCATCAACAACAGCATCATCCTCATCATCACCCCTATCATCATCATACATATGTTGCTTTGTCTCGAACATCTTTATGCAGATTCGGGCTTCCATTTGGGGGGCGTTTTTTTTTTTTGATATTGCGTTTCTTTTGCTTACAAACGCTTGGCGAGAGACGATTACTGCATTGGGGGGTTTTCGCTTGCTGGACTCAATAGATTTTGCAACCCTACAGCAGCCCGTTGCCGCATTCCGACTTCACCTTGCTAATCCCCCTTTACGATTACCACCCTACCCCAGCCCTGCTAGCTTTCGTACCTCCCCCTGTCAAGTTAGTGAAAGGCTACGCAATCTTGCTGGTTATTGATTACCTCAGTTCTACTCTAGTTGTACGTGGGTTGATTCGATCCCAGTTGGTTTTCACATATGATATAATATACATATATGTATATATATACATATGTCATCTATGTATTTATTATCATGTATATAATGATACATATATATATATATATACACATGTGTATATACATATATATATATATTTGTGCACACACACACATATAATTATATATATACACACCTGTTTATATATATATATATCTGTTCATATATACATACACAGTTACGTATATACAGACATGGGGCATGGCAGGTTCAACCTATTCCGATCTTGTAGATCGTATCCTCATTAGGTCCCCATTACGCCACATTTTTATGGCTGTTTCAGGGCCGTTTAGGCCCTGTGGTAACCGATCTGAGGCTGTTGCAGGAGCCAATGGGCTTTGCAGGGCTCTGGCGCGGCAACTTCTCCAACGTCATGAGGGTTGTCCCAACCTACGGCGCCAGGTGCCTTAGGGCCTTGGGTGGACATGACATGTGGCTGCATTCCCATATCATAAACTAAGAATGAACAAAGAAAAGTCATTACAATAAAATCAAGTTACATATATCTCACATTGTATGAACCATACATAGATAATCATATAGTAATTCCTGTATAACACACTTAAACGGTGGAGATGTTTCAGATGATTTCACAGTATGTTTGAGGGGCCTTTTTACAATTTCCTGTTAGATGGACGAGTTCTGCCGTTGAGACCTGGCCTCAGGTTCTGGCTCTTCACTTATTTCGACAGCAGATTAGTTGTCGCGCAGAACGACACCAGGCGGTCGGAACGATGTTGGTTACCAGGTTTGTTGATGGGTGGCCAGCTGGAAAACAATTTTAGATCTTTAATGTTCGTTATCTATTGGGGTAGGTCCTGTTTTTTTTCATGTTCAGCACCCAAAATATCATACATTGTTGCTTATGAATCCCATTCACATGCGTTTATCTTTATCTCTCATTCTAACCCCATGATCATAGTGAAATTAATTCCATGTTTGGACATATCGATAATGGTATCTTCATGGATTCCATGACTTACCGATTCCATATCTTCGGCCATCATCAAGTGGTGTATTTGGCCAGATTCCGGATGGCCACCGCTGCAACAAAGCTGAGCTGAAGAAGCAGAAGTACCACGATATGTGTAAGCTATACGTAGATGATGCCTTATATGGCTTATATGATGTGTATATATATATGTTATGATATATACATTATATATATAGTTATTATATATATATATCTAGTTAGTTGTATCTTATCTATATAGTTATATCAAGTTATATCTTGTATATGCATCATGGGTTGTGTATCTGGTAACCACTCTGATTGTTTGTGGATTCTATCTGCACCACTGCCACGTTGCAGGCATTTCATCTCTGGCGGTTTGGCCGGGGTTGGAGCTTTACTGCTGACCCATCCGCTGGACGGTGATATGGGTGGATGGGATGCCAAGTTTTTTGGGTTTGGTCATGGGTCATTAAATGTCCCCATTGAACATCACCCAACCATTAGGTATATGGTCTATGATGGCTACTATAAGCTGATGTCCAATATACCCAAAATGGGACAGTTACCAACCTCTGTTGGTCTGCCAGATTTTTTCTGAGTCCACTGGCAACTCCTTTTGCGAGTCACAATCAGAGATTGGCGTTGCTGGAGTTCAGGTGTGTGGGACATGAAGAGCCATGGAGTCACCAAATGGGAAATTTGGTCGGAGGCTGCTGGGTTCCGCTGCTGCTGGGTTCCGCTGCTGCGGGGTTCCGCTGCCGGGTTCTGCTGGGAAAAGAGCGAGGGCCAAAGTTGGTGGGACTACCGAGTCTGTAGAAAAGTTTCTTGGATTTTCTTGGTGTACTGCTCATCTTGTAGAAAACGGGAGTCTCGGTCGCCATGTTTGGCACTCAGTCAGGGGTGAGTTCCACCAGGAGCACACCTAGAGGCACCACAGACCCGTGGTGCCTATGGAGTTCCTGACAGGGATGCCACTGGTTTTTACAACAGGCGCACCTTTCGCCTTCTGAAACGAAAAGCTACAGAGAGAAAAAGAGGAGAAAAATAGCAATAGTTTTAAAATGTTTTAAACATTGGCTAACATTCAATCTAAAGGGGATGTAGACAACGGTGTGCCACTAATTTGTGATTAAGAATTGTTGACATGATTATGGGTCCCTAACACATGGGGAGTTTGTTTCTTCCGAAATAACATGAAAGTCCTTAATATGTCCTATAAAAACATACATTGCAAGTATGCTAACACCTCAATGTGCGCAATGTTTTCTCCATTTTTTGGCATATCGAACCCTTCCCTGAAAGCCGGTGTGCCATGATTTTGATATTTTGATGTGACTTTCTTCCAGCTTGCTGTGCCATGGGGTTGATGTGACTGCCCAACTGAGGCGGCTTAAACCCTCTGCTAGTAAGTTGACAGTTTCCCGGACTTGCCTCAAAATCCCATGAAATCCCAATTTGAGCCCATTGACAAGTCGAAGGATACCGTGCGCACACGTTTGGCTGCTGCCCGGATCTTCGCAGATGAGCTGTCCTATCGGGGCTTCATGGTGCCTTGGTTTGCAGGATGTCCACTATTTTCCAATGAAACAGCATGTGGACTGCCAGGAACAGATGAAATAACATTGAGGATGTCAGCAGAAACCCCCAAAAATGTGGATCTTTTGTTGCCAAGACATGATCAGCAATCCGGCATGTGAAGGGAACATCTCCAAAATATCATCTGACCGAAGCAGCAAAGCGCTACTGTGCACACACGAAGCGAGCCAGAAAACATATGGATATCACATGTCACCAACCAGGACAAAACAGACCAACACGGGGAGTACCAATTGAATATAGTATGCTTGCCAACAAACATGCAGATGCTACAAAAAACGTTGGGGATATAGCCAGCCATAGCCAGCCATAGCCAGCCATAGCCAGCCAAAATGCAGGTTTGACTTCATATCAAGAAATGATAGCTTGGCCACCCAAATGGAGACGCAAACAACAATCTTGGGGGTAAACGAGCAACAACGCTGACATCATCCACACGAATTGCAGATGATTGGCCAGCAAAACTGTTGCTTATCACCAAACCAAACACAGCAAATACAGATAGATGTGGAATAAACATAAATCACCTACAAGGTGCTGAAACTAGTAATGAGTTGATCTATAACACCACCTTGTGGAAATTGAGTCTAATGACCTAACACTAGATGGCTTGTAGCCATTGAGTTTTTGAGCCTTATTTTGGGATTACTGTAGATGTGTATGAACACCATTTATTTCAAGATATCGGAAAAACTTTGAGCTAAGAACAACCTCAGACAAACAATATTATGTGGGATCATTTTCTATAGTCTTTCTCCACTTTCTCCCAGTTCAAAAGACCCAAAAGAACTTGGGATCTCCCATCTCCCTGCGGTCGCCTTCGCCTGCTTCGTCTGCAGGACTGCGTGCGGCAGACCTGGCACCGTGGTGGCGTGGCTGGGCTCTATGTGGGGTGCCTCGCCAGTATGCTGGAAATCGCGCCCTACACCGCCATCGCCTTCACCAGCTACGAAGGTTGGGAGATGGGGCTGAGGTTTTGAAAACACTGGGAATTGACCAATGAAGATGGTGTTTCAAGCATCACAAACAGGGATTGAGAAATGAAGATGGGGGTTTAATCGACAAACAGTGGGATATAACTCCTATGGGTGTGCCTGAAAATGGATCGCTTAAACCCAATTTATGGTAATCCTATGAGGGAACATGATGACAATTACCAGTGGATGGATGGCGGACCCCACAAAATTGGGTTGCCTCTCTGGTGAATTAACATAGCGACAATTGCCAATTTGAAGATGATTTATATACGTATCAAAAGTGGTGATTTTCCACATCTATGTTGATTATTGTTGAATTACCAGATGGTAATTTCAGGCTTTGTGACTCATGGTAACTTGTGCAGAGCGACTGAGCAAAAAAACAGGGCTGGAGATGGTGGGTGGCCAAGACATAGAAATCAAATTGTGGTTGGGTTTACCAACGGTAGAGAAGTGGGTGATCGGAGAATGTTTGGCAAAACGCATTCATCCCGGAATCGTGATATTTGGGGAGGTCACACATGAAAACGTGACAGCCATCACTTGCCATTTCAATTCAACTCCCCCAGGAAGAGTGATGCCTTGCTATTTCAATGTCAGATCCTTCAGCTTCAACAGTATCAGAATTATCCAGAATTAGTTGATTCGGGAATTACTTTCTCCGGAACCTCCTATATGGGGGTGGGTCAAAACCTATTATTATCAATTCTAATGGGATGAACATCCATTTACCAGCTATTTTGGGGTTCACTAGGTGCCAGGGTTTTGACCAATAGCCATATGTTAAAAAAGGTGCAAACACCGCGGGTTTTCCCGTAACCTCTCCAGGCCTGAAGCAGCGCCTGCTTCCTGGCACCACCACGCAGAGCTCCAGCATTTGGTGCCGCCGTGTCTTCGCAGGCCTCGTTTTGAATGGTGACAGGAGCAATGAGAAGAATTTCTATTCGTTCATTGTGATTGATGGATGAATAGTAACTTGAATAGTAGATGCTAGAATTTGCTAGATTCTCTGTATGCCAATACCATGCATATGCTGATTATGCTGATTGCAATTTCGATGAATTTTGTCCACTTTTCTGATGTCGCGCATACGGAATCAGCAGATGCGATTGTGGGGATGGTGTCTCACCATGTCTCACCACTTGGCCCTGTCATTCTTCCTATGTCCCCGTCAACTTTGCTGAAAGACCTGGGATAGGAAGATAGACTTCCAAGCCCATTTTTTCAGCTGCCATCTTAGTTTTAACAGGTATCCAGCGTTTCGACTTTTGAGGTTAGCTGTATATCCCTTGTCAGTTACTTCAGGTTCTATCCCTATTGATCCAGTAATCTTTCAGTCAGCCCCCCTTGATTCAGGTATATCAACCCCAAAATCGAAACGTTGGAAGCCTAGAATTGATTCATGGAAAACATGAACCACCATTTTATAGCTTGTGGTTTTGCAACATATTGGTACCTCAAACAGGTGCTTTCCCCCATCAAAAGCTGACCAGTTTGGATGATTTTAGGGTCCAATGATATACTCGGTTGGTTGGATACGATCGGCTAGCTATAATATAGTTATCATGGCAATCTAAGGGTCCCCCCCAAAAGGTCCGCGCCCCCCTAATACGTTTTTTTTTTTTTAAACATTTTTTGGGGCGTTATGAGCCAGCATCAAGCCGTATGAATGGGGCTTAAATAAGCCCCTATTCTCAGGGCTACGGTAACCATTGGGGCTTAGATTTACATGAAATTAGATAGATTTAAATAGTTTATACATGTTTAATAGACTGTTTACATACCCATAGGATCCATGTATGGTATATATGCTAACATTTGGGGTATGTTGATGGTAAATGTCACCATATATATCATACATGGATCCTATGGGATAATCATGTTTATACTTTCGTAGGTTCCTTCTCTTTCTCCAGTCCGACTTGTTGCTGTTTTCGGCTAGGCCTCTGCAGTGGGGTGGCCGCCACCACTTTTTGCTATCCCCTGGACACGGTGCGACGGCAGCTCATGCTGGATGGGGCACTGGGCTTTGATTCCAGATACAATGGCAGTATTTGGCAGTGCTGCCGATCCCTGGATGATTTTTATGGCTTTTTTAATAGCTTTTTTGCCAAAACTGGGAAAATTGGAGAGTTCACCATGAAAGGATTAGGACTTTCATATACTTTTCATGGGATTTCAATATATTTCAATGGAATGGAAGCATTTCTTAAATGATTCTTAGATCTCCTGCTTTCTAAGGGGAAAACCACTTTAGTAAGAGTTGTTGATTCTATTTTTGTAAACCCTTCATTTCGGTCGCAAGATTCCAAGGATACCTCTGGTCGCAGGGAGGGATTTTGCCCTTCTATCGCGGATGGACGGTAACCTTAATGAAGAGCGTGCCCTCGGTGTCCATCACCTTCCTGACCAAAGATATGCTGCTCAGCGAGCTTGGCAGATTCACTTAGCGCCCCACAGGGATTGTCTTGAAATGGGGATTTTACATGATTTTACCTTCAATATGGCATTTTCATGTTGGAAAATCGGGTTTGAGACCAGGATTTTTTGGGCTTCCCAAATTTGAGACATTTGATTGAGGGAACATCAGGTCTTGAACCACTTGAACCACTGGATTTGTGGTACCCTCTTTTCGGACAACCCCATGGTGGCACACCGTGATGGCCCCGCAATTCATGGTCCAGCCAGCTGAAAACTCGGCGGCGCAGACTTGGGACCAGGTGCCATCAAGTCTCTGGAAAAAAGAGTGAGATGCCGAGGATGTAGGTCCTTTTGGAGAAATGGAACGGTCCTTTGGTTGCGGGGTAAAGTGGGTAAATAGTTTGAGAGCCTTGAGAGCCACATGCCCAGGTTGTTTCATATCTGGAATTGGCCAACTACATCCGGATGCTTTCGGCTAGCCTCAAAAATGAGCGTTGCACCCAACGACGGCTCGACATGATGCCAAAGTGGATCTTCTCATTTCGAGGTTCCATTTATATAGTGCACATACGTACATATATATATATATATAGAATTATATAGATAGATAATAATATATATATATATATATTATATATAATTATACGTATTACATGTATATATATATATACATATTGTATATGTCTATATTTATTTACAGCGCTATTGAGATATTCCCAAAATTGGATGATGTGGAAATATCCAGGAACCTATTCTACTTGCGGGTAAAAGAATATGGTTTCCCTGTTTCCATTGGCAGGATGTGATTCCAACTTGCCGCATAAGCTCGGCCAACTCCCCGTGTTTTTCGGTCGCAGGCCAATAGCGTGGGCTTTTACCAGATCACCAAGCAGCTCATTTGCAAAGGGATTGCTCCCTCAGAGCTCCCGAGCTCGATGGACTTCCACGAGAAAATGGTGTTTTTGTTCCACTGTTTCAACACCAAATGGGAGCTGATCCTGGCCAGGCTGCTGATCATCCCAACTGTCATTGGCAGCTTGGCCAAGAAAATGATGGTGGCTGAGGTGGTGGAGACTGCCTGCCCTGAAAATACGATAGATGGCAGTAGCCGATCATTCGATGAGGTACGAACTTTCCTGTTGATTATGCTGGGTTTATGGCGCTGAAACAACTGTAGTTGGATGGGGTAACATATACCAACATAACTTGGGTGTCTGTTTTTTTTCATTCTTTGGGGGACCTGACAATTTGAGGTCCGTTCAGTGATGGTCCTGCTCCCAAATCTAAATATCATGGGACATAAGCTTAGGCCAATCAGCACCAGGATACTCGGCTGAAGGCCTCATTTTCCCGAACTGGCCGGAACTGGGGATATCAACGAGTGTCAGGAAGACACCAAGATATCATATCAAGTTGGCGAGCTATATCCCATGATATCCCATTGTATCCCCATGAAGTACTCTGGTTTATTGATAGATGTTTTCCCCATTACAATGACCCATATATCCCATGCATCCCCATATTTTCTACACGATGAAACCCATGAAAAACCCATTCGACTCGCAGAAAGCCTCAAAACACCATTAAAAACCATAGAAACCATTTTGCCATGGTGTTTATATGGTGTTTAATACCTGTAACATCCTGTAAACAGAATTTTCTTCACAGCATGTTTTCACGGTCTGAGGTTTAGAGCGCTTGCAGGGGCGACGTGCAGTCTATAGCCAGAAGGTTTTGCGTCCGCTGAGCTCCCGGGGAATCCGACATGGGATGCAGCGTCTAACGGCTGGACCATGCTGGACCTTCCAAAAAGATCCATAAATGGTTTGAAGATGTTTGAAGTAGGAAATAGAATCCTGAATTTCAGTGATAATTGTTATTTTAATAAAGCCGGAAGTATTATTCCAATTCCAAAAAAATGATAGATTCTAAGTTTTGTTCCATCTGTTTGGGGGCTGGAGTTGCAATAAAGATGCATGAAACATGGGAGAGTGCCATAGGTAATATCACTGGTCAAGTTGTGGCAAAATCATGGGGATGTCAACCGCATGGCATGCTGGAAACGTACCGGTACCCTGTCTAGATGATTCAGCATGATTCAGCTGCCAAAACGATCGGCTCAGAGAACAGGCAGCTTGTTCCAGTCAGTCGCTCGTTTGCTCGTTCATTCCTTCCTTCGTTCGTTCCTGCATGATTCATTCATGCTGTGATGAATTATGATGAATTCAATATGAATTCAATGTCCAACACTTGCGGCATTCAGAACACTTTCCTACCAAGCCTCCCGGCGCGGCCCAAAAATCTCGCGAAGGTGATCCTCAGCATCGTCGTGACCGGTGTTGGGGTGAAGTCCCTGGCTGGCGTGACAGATTTCAGACCAAACGTAGCCAGAAAAGTCTAGAAAAGTGCGGATCCAAATCCATCCAAATTTCAAATCCATCCTGGTGCGGCATGTTTTCAAAACCATTCGACATGTTTTTTCTTGTCATATTCTCACTTTTTCTTTCAAGCAACAAGTTTGGGATATGCAACACAGTTTGGACCCAGAGATCATGGCGTTGTGCTTCAGACAGCTGAGACAATGGCATTTCCCTATTGATTTGCGGTATGTGCATATGTTAAATTTTACATATTAGATACTACTGTCTACTGGAGTTTTACGATATACATACGTTATGTGCCAGAAATCATCCTAAATGTTACACTTCTTTTTATTCATGACATAGATAACTGCATAATTTTGAATACATGTGCTCCTCTACATATTTACACATATGAACTATGGAGGTTTCCTGAAATGGGGGTACCTCTAAATCATCAATTTTAATGAGATTTTCCATTATAAACCACCCATTTTGGGATACCCCCTCCATTTATGGAAACCCCCATATCAATGATGCATGTATTCCAACCTTCCCCCGAAGCAAGATGCAGAGTGCAACTCGGCGCACTGCATCAGGTCGCTCTGGCCACGGTGTCGGATTTCGAAGTGAATGCCGGCGTGCCACAGCAATGGGCACTGGCAACGAAAACGGGAACTTAAGAGTAACCCCCAAGTTATTTGCCCCCTTTTTTTTTGTAATATGAGTGTACTTTCTATTCTGATTATTCTGTTGTGGGTTGCTGGAAGCAATCAATGGAACCTATTTGGATCTATTTTGTGGAGATGCAAACCTGGGCTGGGGGATGGCAGCTCGCTTGATGTACTCAGCAGAAGACCCACTTGCGTGGTAGGTGGCAAGTTTAATGGTGGATCATGCCTGTATAGTTTAAAATCAGTCATATATCATATAGTACTGTAGTTTTACAAGTCCCAAACGACTTATGATTGGGTTTACAACGCACTGGTTTGCTGGGGGGCTGTATCTCCCAGAAACAATCATAGACAGAGTGACAGGTGAGGCACGGTGAGGTTGATACTTCTGTATACTTCTGTTGGATGATCGGATTGCAACATACGGGTGACCTACACGAATCCTGTCAGGTGGTGAAAGTCTGTTGGGAATCGATGAAGATGCACAGATTTTTGTTGAAGCTGTTGATGTTGAGTAACCTGACACCCTGACGTTGTAAACTCGCCCCTACCTCTTGGTGAAGCAGTGAAATGGGTCTGTCTGAAGATAGGGAATTTTGCTGGTCTGTCATCGCATTCCAAATTAAGATTCATATATTTATGATATTTTATGAGTACATAGTATACAGTATACAGTATACCATAGTACACCCCTCGTCAGACGCAGCTACGGACCTATTCTTGTTGAGTGAACCATCCGAGCTACGCAGAATCTGAGGTTCGAGGGAGCATTCTAGCACTGATGTCCATCATCAGCACGGTTGGGTGGCCAGTGGGTATTGGCCTCGTACCCTGTTACGACCTTTACTTAACAATTTAGAAGTTTTTGAAGTTTAGGGATCTACGCAGGGGATCTTGAACAAGGTTCTGAGACTTCGGACAGCTCATTTTTAAATTGAAAGACTTTAATTGATTGAAGTTTTCATGAGCTCATTCTGCAGATCAAAGTGTGCTATTCTAGGCGCAATACCAGATTTGGCAGGGCTCCAAGCAGCACGAGCCAACGGCCCAGAGGTTCAGAATTTCCGGCGAAAAACAGATCCAGCTTTTTATAATTTATACAGTAGAACTTGTCCAGGATTTTTCGTGAACTGATTTCCTGTGCACAGGTAGGGTCCCCTTCCCACCAAATTAGAACCCAAAGCCCAAGGCATGGTGTGACTCCAACGCAAATCACCTACTCCGTGGCTCGATTCTCAGGCTATCTGAACACGCCCTGCAGCATTTGAGCAGTGACCAAAACACTGGTTGACTGGTTATAGCTGCTTACAGAATACAGGGATTTTACTACCCAATACAATGGGGATTGTCATAATCCATCAATATCCATTGTGGGAATCCGTATCAACCGACCAGTATAAAAGAATGATAGATGGTTTGATGATTTGATGACTGCTCATTTGATGAGCTAGATGAAAGTGCCATAGCAGCTTGAAACTGAAGATGCGGCGCATGAATTTGTTCGTGCTTTTTAACAGCCTTTGGACCCCGATGCAGTCGATTTCTGTCCTAAGATAAAGCGTCAACATCCCCGAGCCTTTGTAATCCTTAGGTAGTGAATCAGCAAAACAAAGAACGATGCTTTCCCTACTGATCAATGAACGCCGCACAAGTCGTGCTTAGCCTCATGAAATGACCACCAACAAACATTATTTTGGGTTTCATGTCCGACATGTCCAAAAAAAAAACCGCATCATTTCCGGAAAACCGGTTGAACACCGTTGATTTCCTGAAACGTTTTCGAAGTATTTTGCGTCTGAAAACCGTCTCAGTCTCGGACATCACCGGCCTTGGCGCATCGCTATCATCGCTCAGGCCTGGCCTCAATCCTGCGCAGGGTTGGTTTGTGCCCTGCTAGCAGATGCAACTCGGTCGCCAAACGGTTTTCTCGGGAAATGCGGAAACCGTTTCCGGTAACATGAGTAAAGCAATGTAGAATCATGATAAATGAATATAAATGATGTAAAAGACTACTAAACCACCATACACCCATATATTTTGATGGTTTATGCAGATTATACCAGCCATTTATATCCATTTTATATTATGTTATATGTATATCAGCTGCTAAATTTGGGGATGGTTCGCTATATGATATAACCGTCCGCATGGCATCGGCTCCCGATTTAACCGGTGAACAAACATGATTCTCCGAGCGGAAAAGTTAAGTATCACCAATCACTAACAGTTCACTATCCAGAAAATTTACCCTCTGGTAAACTAACAAAAAGCTATTGAAAATGACCATAGAAATAGTGGATTTTCCCATTAAAAATGGTGGATCTTTCCATAGCAAACTGTTAGTTTACCAGAGGGTATATAGTTCAAATTCACTATCCAGAAAAATTAGTTCAAGTTCACTACTGTATCCAGAAATTTTAAGTTTAGCTCAACTGTTGACAATCGATGATGGCAGGGACACCATTTTTTTGAATTATCCTTGCTCATTTTACAGAGAACATCATGAAACACATGATATTTTCAAGCGGGATTTTCCATGGCAGGTTGGATTGCTGAAGGGTAGGGTAGGCAAGGGGGAGGTCTCAAGGGTGGGTCGGTTCTAGTCTGTTTTTACGAGTTTTGACAATAGTGCACCCCCCAAAGTCTGGCTGTTTAATGAGAAAAATAATTATCAACCATGGTTTTTGAGGCATACATCATGTTCAGACAAATCCATGTGTTGATTCTGTCTGGCCTGTACCAAACTTGTATAAATGGATCCCTCACCTCTAATGGACCGTTCCTACTTAGTGGTTCATCCTACTTAGTAAATAGCGCCAGCTATAGGTGGACGACAGTAAGGCTACTTATCCAAGTCTTTTTACCAGTGTTGTATCCTATACTTGCTATGCAAAAGTGGGATGATTTGTCATGTAAATTCCACTGGACTTTGATAGCCAGAATCTTTGTCACCCAACCATAATCTTTTCTGGGATATAATGTGGATATATAACCAATTTGACATGATATTTAGGTTTGTCTGAAAATGATGGACGCCCCCCAAAAATAAACATTAATGGAACCGCTAGACAATAGACCATTGGATTCTTCGTGGCTTTCCCAACATTTGCATACATCCCCCTTTGATCATTTTGAATCATGAAGAGCAGCTTGCATGATTTGGTATTCAGATGTGTTTAGTGCGTATACGGCGTAAATGTCTTGTTTACCATTTCAAGTTGAAGCTTTTTCTGGCAGAAAGGCCTTGGCAGTTGCATTCTGAACGGCGCTGAGGTGTGGCTGCCACAGGTGAAAGTGGGGTTCTAAGCTTGTGAAGTCCAACGGAAGCTCAGGATTTGTGACCCAAACATCCCCAATTTTAAGTTTTTCAATGCCAGAAACTTGGGGACGTCGGATGAACATCCATATCATCCCAGGTGCTTTTCCTGATGAGACCTTCCACCCTGCTGGAGCACAAGCTTTCGGGTCAAGGTGCGATCAAAGGAATCGCCGGTGGAGATCTATCGATGATATCGATGGGAAAATGGAGAAGTCTATATATATATATTATATATATATATACTATGGCCCATAGTATATGTATTTCAGTGGAAACTATTGGGTGTCCGGTAATTGCAGCTTAAATCAACGTAGCTTAGCTAACTAGGGGGGCATCATGGATGAACATCTTGCTCCAACCAATTTTGAGATGTGGAAAATCCGTGCTTTCCCAAGAAACATGATCTACACATATTTTTGCCAGATCTTACGTAATCGACTCCAGGTACCCTCTGGTAATTTAACATAGCTATTGAAAATGGCCATTTATAGTGGATTTACCCACTAATAATGGTGATTTTCCATGGCTATGTTAAATAACCAGAGGGTAAAAGAAATTCTCGACACCCCATCCTGGCTCCGACCAGGTGATCTCTACTGGATAGTCCTGTGCAATCTGTTGGCAGTCTGCACCAATATTTCCGTCCAAGATCTCAGCTGAAAACGCACTATGCAGGGCGGGGCGCTGTGGATGATGCTTGGTATTTGACGGTCATGGGTGTACGGATACTGTATGGATTTGGTGTATATATATATGTATGTATGTATATATATATATAAATGCAACTACATGATACACAGGGATATAGCATATATATATACAGTATATATACATATATAATTATAATATATATATATATGCAGTACATAATTATATATATATATATATGTATACAGTATATATATAATTATATATATATATATGCATAGTGTATGTTTGTGTGGTTATATATTATGATTATGATCATTATGATATATTCTGTGAATATTGCTCTGAACGATGCTTGTTTGATATTGAAAAGGTTCGTAGTGTGTATGCGGAGAGTGTTGGGTGAAAATGGGTTGGCATATATCTGGCCACGAGTATTCTGTCTCCCGCTGGATTTGCTGCTGGGCAACAAATGTAAGTCATGAATTCGAGTTTGTACAGATGGGAAATGATGGGAACCTAGAATTTTACCATAGTTAGAGTTGGTTAGATATGTTCCGTTGATGGATTTGATCATTTTGTAGCCTTTCATTTGGATACAGTGTTTACAGTATAATATGATATAATATAATATAACATAATTCAATTTGATATAATATTATATAGTATACTAATACTATACTATACTACTATACTATAATATAATGTAGTATAATATGATATAATATAGTATAATATAATATAACATAATATGATACAATATAATACAACACAACATAACATAAGATACATTCATACATTCATCCATGCATCCATGCATCCACCTATCCGTGGATGGGTGGATGCATGGATGCATGGATGCATGGATGCATGCATTGCATACATACAGACAGACAGACATACATCAGCTTCCTGCTGGCTGTTCGGCTGCCAGGTCTATGGACTGATTGGGAAGACGTCTCCCATCACCTACCAGGCGCTGAAAAAACAGCCGAAGGTATAGCATAGTAGAAAAATCGGGCGTATAATTATTCAAACTATGTCTCACATTTGACACGACATGCTGATGTGCCTTCTGTGTCCAAAGGACTTTGCACACCATGCACTCTTGGGGAATCAAACATGGCAACGGAAAATCGCCCCTTTGCAGATTTTGCAGATCATGCACCCTAAAGACAACGGGCATTTCCATGCATTTCCAAGCCAGGCTAGATTACCAGAGAGTTGGCTATATAAATATATAAATCATTATAACCATATTGTATTTATATAGATTAACTATAGATAAAATCATAATATTATTTAACCATAGATAATCATTATAATATAGATTAACAATTATAAATCCATAATTTGTGGTTGTCGGTTGAATCCACAATCGTTTCAATTGACTCCCGCATTCACCAATCCGCAAGGGATTCTTTGAATTAGCCTCTGGTAATTTAACGTAGATGTTGGAAATGGCCATAGAAATAGTTGATTTACCCATTAAAAATGGTGGATGTTTCCATAGCTATGTTAGTTTACCAGAGGGTATTTGAAATCTGTTGCCTAAATCATGATTTCTGTTTCTGAATTCTTCAAAAATTATCGATTTTTTGTTGGTAAAATCCTTCTTGCTGTTGCTGAATTCGACATTTTACTTGTTATAGTCATACGGAAAAGTGAATTACCATTATTTCAGTAGGGATTTACTTTTTCTTTCTGGGGCTTGCTATATATAAACCATTAGTGTCATCACCATTGTGGGAACCCCATTTTTAGTCTGTGCCCCTTTTGATGGCCTGGACCGATGACCATCGAGGTCGTGGGTCAGCTGAAGACTGTGATGGTCGTGGCCTTCGGCTATATCTTCTTTGATGCGCCCTGACACAGCCTGGCCACCTCTTCCCTTGGGATCCAGGGATTTGAGCAAGACCGGGCTGATGATTCCTGTGGTGAGGGATGTAAGGGGAATAAAATGGGATATAAATATAATATGATATAATGATATATCAGGATATATATATATATATGTATATATATATCAGCAACAAAATGACATACCCAGGAAACACTTTCAATTGGAATTTCAGGATCCTAAAATGGAGGTACGACTGTACCACATAAGACCATATTTTATGGGGACATTCCCTTACATAGGCCTTATATAGGCCTTATATATGGTAGGTACCTCCAATTTAGGTTCCTGACATGGCCATTGACACTTGGCCTATTCCAATTGGCCGAGTAGATGCCCAAAATTTGAAGCCTCGAACATCGTGGAACCCAAAGATATTGGCAGCTTTTGCTGTTGATATCAATCATAGGATTTCATCAATGGATCATGCCATTCTTGATGTTTGCCCTGAGCAGATGCTCAATTCGATGCCGCTAACTAAAGATGCTGGTCTGTGGTCGGCTGAAGCTTGATCGCTTGTGAAAATCAGGTGCGAGTGCCATGGCAGTGGCTGTCATCCCTTGCTTGTTTGTCTCTCATAGGGTGTCAATGCTTACCTCAAGTGGTCAGCCAGGCTCTTGCGCTTCACCGGCGTGGCCATTGCCATTGTGGGGGTGATCAGTTATGCCTCTTGGTGCATTTCTTTCCAAACTCATCTCCGAGCAATGTTGACATTTGCCAAGGCAATCATCAAGAATGCCGAAGCGAAGGATAAAAAGACATGATCCACGAAAAACACAATAACTATCAATAACTACAATTTAAATTCCACGGCAAACATTGTAGTTTCCACGCTGGGACCACGCTGGGACCGTACCCCCAGTTGTGTTTTTGATTTTTCCTGTTCTTTTCCCACATGTTTCCAATTTGTCACAGGCTATTTGGTCAAAAGTAGTTAGTTTTGAATGCAAACCTTTGGCATGACCCAAGCATATAGGGCATGCACTCAGCTCGAAACAATTTTTGGGACGGGTCATAGCAAAATACAACTCGTACTAGGAACTCCCGTGTGTCGCCAAGACATAACTACGTTGGTTTAATCAATTTAATAATGGCAATCCATTGAACCAACTCACAATATTTCATAATGGGATTTAATATCATATGTAATTTATTATTGATGAAGGGTCTCCGGAAAACCATATTCATGTTTTAAATAATTAAATCATATTGAATTATATTGAATTATTGCCACCTAAGCCCCGAACTGGCAAAATTTGGTTGATAACACCAAATATATAAAAACCCCCTTTCCCTCTATTTGAATAATTTATTTTTTAATTTTTAATTTATATATATTTATTTAATATTAAATTAATATTTTAATATTTATTTTTTTATTTTTAATTTATGTTAAAATTAATTTTATTAATTTTATTAATTTTATTAATTTTATTAATTATTTAATATATATATATATAATAATATATTATTAATTATATTAATCTATTTTTTAAATTTATTTTTTATATTTATTAATATAATAAAAAAAATAAAATATAAATTTAAATAATAAAATTTAATAATTAAAAAAAAATATATATAATAATATTAACAATAAATAATATATTATAATTAGAAATTATATATTTATA
>Ga0126342_10009105_pt1 | contig 17786 bp, 13 predicted proteins | sample Cyp1metagenome_FD_92528 | JGI IMG/M metagenome (GOLD analysis project Ga0126342, IMG submission 92528) | Coral microbial communities from Lord Howe Island, Old Settlement Bay, Australia - Cyphastrea 1 metagenome | ecosystem: Host-associated > Invertebrates > Cnidaria > Coral ... | reverse complement strand
AATTAACATGACTTCGATTTGGTTCCCTAATAATAAATACCCCCCTAATACTAAAAACTACCTGCCGTGTTTTGTATTAGGGGGGGGGGGTTTAGTATTAGGAGGAAGGGATTATATGTATAACTGGGGATATTCATGGATATTCCAATGGTTTTTTTAAAGAATCTGCATCTTTCAGGGACCCCAGGGATGAAGTCCTGGTGCTGAGGCCTGGCAAGTTTCAGCAGGCGAACAAGAGAGAGCCTTGAGAGCTACCCGGGGAGTGACGACGGGAGCCAACCGTTTTTTTTTTTTCATATATATATATATACTAATATACATACTATATACATACTAATATACATAGTATATATACATAGTATATATACATAGTATATACATACTATATATATACATACTATCTCTCTCTATATATATAATGTATATATATATATAATATAATATAAAATATAATATATATAATATACACATCATACACTGCGCTTGCACTTGTTGTTGCTGGTTGTTTGGCTGCTTCAATCTTGTTGTCACTGTCGTGTCAGGTGGAGGGCTCTACCGGCACGTGGCTTTGCAATGCCCCCTGTGGCCACTTGGCGAACTCCGGGCCGGGGGATCATCGGAGACTTGGTAACTGGTTGAGATGATCCTGCGGATGTCTGCGGAGTTGGCTATGGATCAATATCTATAGATACCATTTTTAGTGGGATGAACATCCATTTACCAGCTATTTTGGGGTTCACTAGGTACCAGGGTTTTGACCCATCCCCAGTTATTCCCATATCAAAACAGGCTTGCAAGGTGTCTTGACAAAAACACTAGGTACGTACTAAGTGGGATAATCATGGATAATCCTCAAAGTGCGGGAAGACTTGGAAACGATGGATAGCACGTGATGTTTTTTGACGAAGATTATGGCGAAGATTGGCTGAACCTGGATATTATTGTGCAATGTTGATATATCAATGAATGCTTTGCCATGTATTTGCTAGTCAGTACGAATGGGTGTTTAAACTTAAACCTCTAGCAACATCTAGCGACATGTCATGACTTGAATGTTGGAAAGTAGGTTTCTGTCGGTTTCTGTCGTCAATCATGCCTTAATCTTTGCTGAAGCTGAGAGTTCAATCGATTTGCTCCGAGAGGGGTTCAGGGCAGTAGGTGGCAATGGTAAACATTGAACGACATGATGAGCCTCTGTATGTAGGGGGATTATGTTGACTGGCACTACTAGCCGTTCACATAAGCATACATACACATCTCATGTTTCTTATACACAATAAGACAAACAAACAAGCAAACAAGCAAACAAACAAACAAACAAGGAAGCAGGCACAACACAAGCAACCAAGGAAACAAGGAAACAGACAGACAAGCAAACGAGCAAACAAACAACCAAACAGCCTAACAAACGAACTGCCAAACTAAGAAAGTACCAAACACGTTGGCTGACCTCTAACCTGAAACCATTCCTGGCCCAGGCAGCGTTTATGGTCCGGGCTTGAGGCGCTGGGTGTACTTTGGGCCCCAATGAATCTCCCCATGGCACGGTGCCACGGTGCCAGGAGGGCTCGGATCCCAGGACCTTCTGCTTGAGCAACAAAGAGATACGAATCATTCAGGAGGCGCGGTGAACCGGTGAACTCGGTGAACTGATGAGATAGACAAACAATGACAAAACATATTCATATTAGTTCATATTGTTTTATGGGGATTAGACATGATTTGATTTAGCCATTTATGATATTTGTATATATTTGTGGGGATTATATTGGGAACCTGGCACTGGCACTGGTGTTTCTTACAAAATCAAGCCATTGACGTCTCGGGAGACATGAGCGACGCTTCTCGGGATTCACCCCTTTTTAGGTGACCGCAAGGCCCAGCTGAAGAGTGCCAGTTTTCACTGGCAGAAATCCCAGCGACCCAACTAGAAACCCAGTTACCCTCTGGTAAACTAACATAGCTATGGAAAATCACCATTTTTAATGGGAAAATCCACTATAAATGGCCAGTTTCAATAGCTATGTTAAATTACCAGAGGGTACAAATTGCATCAAATTGCTATACACATTGAATACATGTTACTATATTTTATCACCGTCCTGGAATAGATGAACTACTCACATGTTCAGTCTTCAAATCCTTTAGCTTTGGCCGGTGGGGATTGTTCAATTTTATCCTCTGTCTTCTCCAGGATTGCGGTTGTAGTAACTGGGGCGCACGATCTATCTCGCGGATTTTGCTGAATAGTTTGTGAGTATCTCACAATGATCAAGGCCCCTCCAAGCCCCACACAAGCTGCTTTGTTTCATTTTACAATACTGAGAAACAGTTGGAATAGTTTTAATTCAGTAAGTGCACATCCACATTGATGATTTGTCAATCCTCAAGACCCCCCTGACATGGCTCGGGGGTGCAGTTTCACTTTAGTGGCTGACTATATGAGCATGATATAATATATATATAATATATATATATATATGATATGGCTTATGGTTATATCCATTGAAAAACCTGACGCATGTGGCTGAAATCACCGTGGTAACCTTGTGGTACCCTACCCATGGGTGGAAAGGTGGAGCTGCACCTGACCTGTACCTTGATGCACTTGGGTCATGCATCCTCACACCTGCACGAAGTGTGGGACCGCAGCTGGGAGGAATCTTTCCCAAACTGTTCAGAAATGGCCCGACATATATATATATATATATATACATATATATATACACATACATACATATACATAGTATTACATATATATATATATATATACACATACATATATATATATATACATATATATACACACATACATACATACATATACATAGTATTACATATATATATATACACATACATATATATATACACATACACACACATAAAATACATACACACATACACACACATACAATACATACACACATACACACATACACACACATACAATACATACACACATACACACACACATACAATACATACATACATACACGCATACACACATACACACACATACAATACATACACACATACACACACATACAATACATACACACATACACACATACACACATACACACATACAATACATACATACATACATATGTATGTATACTGAGGATTATCATCTAATGCTTGTTATTTGTTCAAACCAACATGTCAACAAACACTGGCACTAGAAATAATGAAACCATGCTTTTTATGGGGAGATATGACAACATATATATATAGCTATATATATAGATACAGATATTATATAATGGTCTATAAATGGTTATCATGAGATCTAGTGGGATATGGCATGGAACAGTTGGCAGCCAGACATGGACGGTTTGAACCTGGGGCCAAACATGATGGATTTGTTTTCTTACCCTCCAGTAATTGAACATAGCTATGGAAATTGGTCCATCTTTCGATGATTTACCCCGTACAAACATGGGGATTGAAGCACAATGAAGAGTTTGTCCAAAGATTTTGGTATTTGAAGCCCCAACATGCCTTTTTGAGATGAAACATGATGATCCGTTGAAATGGGGAACAGGCCATGCTCAGAGAAACCCATATCCATTGATGTGACAGCGTAGCAATTTTCGGGAGAAGCAAGATGGTTATGGTCTGATTTTTGATTGGATGATATTTGCAGTGAAAACATTTTGGAACCTCTGACCGAACATGGCTCCAAGCATACAAAAAGCGGAATGACCTCATGGCAAGTCCAGGCTTTAAGCGATGTTTTTGTTGGTAGCACGCCTGGCTGCCACATAACAAATTACACCAGAGGTTTGTGCTGCTCATAGGATGTATTTGCATGTCTTTGCCAATGCCGGGAACATACAGATCATATCATATTATATCATATTATGTTATGTTTTGAATTATATTTTATTATATTATATTACGTTACATCATATTATACTGTATTATATTTATATGTGCATTTATAATATATATATATATACATTCATATGTATATATATATATACAAATACAGAGTACAACATGCGGTCCAGTAGAGGGCCAATGTCCATGAACAAGCAGGTCCTTGTGACTGGGATACAGACACTGTTGGTCCTTCCCAATGCAGTCACTTTTTGGCTCCACAGAACGTCCCATGAGTGAAGCAGTCAAGTTGCTCAACTTGTCCATGAACAAGCACACTTTCGATGGGTCAATGTCAGGAAGTTCATGTGAAAAAAATCAATGTGTTCTTGTCACAAATATGTCCAGACGAGATTAACACAATCAGGTACAATTTATCTTATTTGGTATCAGGGTGCATCGCGGTCATTGGTATCAGATGTTTTTGTGTTCCCAAATCCAATCCCAAGAGGAACTGTAATCGCATCAAAACCCATCTCTCCGTCGCATCAAATTTGACCAGTCCAGCTTCGTTTGTGCCGGAAACCAACGGCGTGGCCAAACGGCCTGATGCTGGACATCGAAGAATCGCCACTTGGCTCCGCAAACAAGTTCAGCGTGGCCAAAGTCTGTTGCGATCCAGTTAGCCCATTTGGGATGCACAGTCTTCTCAGTTGTTCTTGCTTTTAGTGTTTTTTCAGTTTTTCATGCTATATATGATTGATTGTGATTGTACAGGCGATATTTGGCTTTGGCCTAACATGCGGGTATATATTTCTACTCAGAATGTTTGTTTTGTGGGCATATTCTCAACAGAAGAGGTTGACGGAGTTCATCAAAACTGCCATCGCCGTGAAGGGGTAGAAGGGATAGCACCATGCTTAGGCAACTACCTTCGTTCAATTTGTTCCCACCCGTTGGACGCTTTTGTTTCCAAGAGTCACCAAATAATCACCAAATTCTCACCCCAAAAGACTTACATATACAGTAAATCCAGAGATCCTTCAAAATTCCTCCAAAGATAAAGTTTCCAACTATGGGTGGTAGCATGCCTGATACCATGCCCCATGGCATGACTGTACTTGTAGTGCTGAGGAGCTTTGATGGCCTCTTACAAGAAATCCAGGGTGGATTGGAGAAGGACACCAGCTGTTGAATCTCTGTGTCTGCTTGGGAGGATTTTCGGAGTAAATTGGGCTAGCGTAAGTTAGGTTTCTTGATCATAGTCATATATAGAGTCATAACATTGCCATTTTCAGGATGAACTCATGTTGATCAACATCCATATTTGAAAAACTGGAAACCATGGCCAATCTTGGAGATCCATGACTATTGCATCACCTGGGGCCCTGGTGTTCACCTTATCCACGGAAAAAAGCCGACCTCTTGGCAGGTCCAGGAATGCGTTTCAAAGCTACAGAAGTATGCGGACAAGGACTGCCGTGCTGCAAAAAATATGGACAAATGGATACAAATGGCTTGATACCAATCAGGTCCCCTCAATTTACCCTCTGGTAATTTAACGTAGCTATTGAAAATCACCATTAATAGTGGATTTTCCCATTAAAAATGGTGATTTTCAATAGCTACGTTAAATTACCAGAGGGTAATGGTATTTATTGTTATGGGGATGGGACTCCTTGGAATTGCTTCAGGACCGTGGTAGCCATGACACAGGCCACATTTTGGTGGGGATTCTGGTTGTATGATCATTACCGAGGTTGGTTGAACATTGGTGGGATGGACTGGGAAAGTGTAAGGCATAAAATGATTCATTCAATTTAATTCATATGAATTCATCGTATCTTAACACAATATGAAGTAATGAAACCCTGAACCCAAGCATAAAACATCATAAAACCTCAACAATAACCCCCCTCATTTGAACATCAGCACATCCTGCAGCACAGGACTCCTCCTGCGCCCGTTTTGCCTCACCTGCCCGTCACAGAAAGGCGGGCGCAGAGACCAGAGACCAACTGACTATATTGTTCAGAGGGGTAGGTTAACCACCAACCAGTTATTAATGGTTATTAATGCTTATTAATGGTTATCAATGGTTATCATGGTGATTATCCATGAACTAGTTCATCATTGATGATGGTTATTACCAGTGGCTTACCATCATCGTGATGGGGTTTACGAATGGTGAGTACTGCTGCTTCATGGAGAGTTCATGGATACGGAAGTTAATGGGATATATATAGATACCCTCTGGTAAACTAACATAACTATTGAAAGATCCACCATGTTTAATGGGAAAATCCACTATTTCTATGGCCATTTTCAATAGCTATGTAACAAATTACCAGAGGGTATATAATATGACGAGCAATATGATAGGTTGGATTAAAAAAATGCGATATGTGCCGACACCCAGTAACTAACTAGCCCAGGGTGATAAATGTGAAAAATGGCGAAGTAACCAGCTATTTTAAGCGGATTTGAGGATATGATGGGATATTAATACGCTGGGATATTTACGCAACGATCTGAAAATGAGGTGTGTATATCTCTATATCCAAATATTTCCAAATGCAAATTTTACATAGCAAGGAAAATGATCATCAAGCACACTATTTTCAGACTCATGTATGAAAATAGGGATCTCAACCAAGAAATGGCAACCTGGCAATCTTAGTGGTCAAGCCGGTGGAGTTGAAGCATGTTGAACCACTAGTCATTCTGGACAATGATAACACGTAATCAACAGGGTTTTCTTTTAAAGGTGGTAGCCTTTTTCAAAAACAGCTGAGTTGGATGGTGTTGCCTCAGTGAAATTGTCGGATGAATGGTTTAATGACCATTTTTTGGTGGAGCGCTTCCGCATGCGCATGCGCCAGCATGCGGCAGCCAGGGTTCAAAGGAATCCTTGTGCCGGAAACTCAGGTTGTACCCTCTGGTAATTTAACATAGCTATGGAAAATCACAATTTTTAATGGGAAAATCCACTATTTCTATGGCCATTTTCAATAGCTTTTTTTTTATGTTTACCAGGCCGGGTACTTCACATCCAGATTCTCAGTGAGTCGACTGACCCCCAAAAAATGGGGAGGTTGGGATTCCTCCAAGGTGGTGAGGAGCGACCTGAGCGACCCCAAGTGAAAGCCTTAGATCCACAGGGGCAATGCGGCGGTGACATTTCAGGCTGTTGAATCTACCTGGGATCCCTCTGGGAAACTACCCTCTGGTGAACTAACATAGCAATTGAAAATGGCCATCTATAGTGGATTTTCCCATTAAAAATGGTGATTTTCCATTGCTATGTTAGTTCACCAGAGGGTAACATGACTATGGAAAATCACCATGTTTTATGGGTAAATCAACGAACTAAATAGGCCATTTTCAATACGTAGCTATGTTGAATTTCCACAGGGTAGACCTAGAATGACCTAGATCAAGTTCAGAACATGAAACTTCGTAGTTCAGTCCACAGTTCTAGTTTTCTATCTCATTCGGAAAATCAACTCGTTTTTCAACTTTGAATGCAATGTTCACCTCTTTTTTTGTCAGATGTAGTCGTTTTCCAGCTTAGAAACAACAAAACCAGCAACTCTCCAATGACCCAAGCGATCAAATCCCGTGTCAGCCACCCGAACTCAGTTGCTGCGCAAGTCGGTGAGCTTTTTGCCCAACGAGATGGAGGAACAGTGGCCGGAACAGTGGGAAATCGGTATGGAACTCATAAACTCAATGCCAGAAACAACTACCATTTGGGGATGGTTTATATTGGGGATGGTTTGTACTACCTATAAAAATGGTGATTTTGGAGCAGAGATTTCAGTGATGTAAGAAGAAACTCAGAAACTGCGTTCACATCGGAAATATGTATTTGTTTTGTCATTTTTTGGGATGCAGCACATATTTTTCACATGTTGCAACTTGTTACATGCGTATACAATTTGAAATTGTTTGATCTTCTCTTTGTCCTCTCAAGCCAAACTTGGCAGTGGGGAGACAGATGTAACACGTTTTGCAGAGGAAGCGTTGGCTAAACACTGAGTGGTGAGTGTTTACTACCTATGATGCCTATGATCAAAAGTCTCTGTGTATAATTGGAATCAGAGCCTTGTATTACTAATTACTGAGAAACCCATGATGTTCAGACATTTCGTGGAATTATGTTCATCTAAGTCATCTAACTGTTCATTACTTACGCATATGTGTAAATTGTGTAATGCAATATATGAATATATATACATACATTCATACATACATACATACATAACATAACATAACATAACATAACATAACATTACATTACATTACATTACATTACATTACATTACATAACATAACATAACATACATACATACATACATACATACATACATACATACATACATACATACATACATACAGTACATATACACAATATCAACATATATACAGATATACAATATCATATCATGGAAGGAACATGACCAGCATCTCATGTCAGGCACCAGTGGCAGGCAGCTGGCGGCCTGGGAGCGTTTCGAAGGGGGTGTTTAGTGGGGGATGGGATTCGACCAATGATGAATGTTAACCATAGTAGTGGATACCCAACCATAATTTTCATGGGATTCACAATAAATCACTTGAATTAATGGGATTTACACGCATCATTCATGGGATTTAATAACCAAGCCTAGTAGAAACTGGTGATTAGTTGGAATTGCATTGTCAACACTGGATTAATGTATAAACCACTGGGCTGTCTAATTGGGGGGGACCATTTTGATATTAGATTATTATTATATACTGTATTATTATTAATATTTTTTTTGGGGTAATCCATTAATAAACCAGGCTATATTGATTGTTCACATTATCGCAACTCGTCAGAATCAATATTTCGCACCATACAGACTACTAACTTTTTGTTGTTTTTCATTGGGAGTCAAAAAGTCGAATTCAAGTGCCATCCTAGAGATTCGTGGAGCGACTGCTTGATCGATCTTAGCTGAAGAAGACCAAGAGCTTAGCCAGAGATCTCCGGCACCAAAAAGATGGAACAACAATCCCATCATCTGATGATTTTCTATGGCCATTGGAAAAGCTAAGAAACTTCAATGGCCATAGAATATCATAGTATCATAATCAGATGGCCACAGATGTTTTCAACAGTTTTTGAGTGTGTCGGCATTCGTTTTTGAGTTATTCGACAGGCGAGAGAAAATCCGACACGCAGTCTGGGACGAGCTCAAATCAACTGCACCTGGGACACGTTGTTGCCTTCAGTTTGATGTTCAAAAATGGGGGATCCCAAAGATTCTATCAACATTCTTGTCAACCTAGATTACATGGAAACCACTTGTTAAAATCTTGTTCACTTAAGTCTCCACGATGATATGCGTAGATCCCTTGGTATTCAACATGCTGGCTGAGCGGTGTCAGGGAGATGATTTCCCATAGACTCTTCGGATGTGGGTTGGAAGATTGGTTTCCACTTGAGACCCATAGGATCCATGGTGCTGGTATCTATGCTAACATTGGGGGTATATTGATGGGATCCATGTTACCATATATAGCAGCACCATGGATCCTATGGGAGATGGCTTTTTGGAAGCTTTCATCTTCGTTACATGGCGCTGTTGGTCATGCAACCCATTTTTCAGCGCCTAAAAAGATCTAAAAAACGGCTCTTGGCAAGATGACGTTGCGGCAATGGCAATGGCTTCCACAATGGGTTCCATGTTCATCTCGAAACATCCCTTGACAAAGCCCCGTTCATTAAACCGGGATGTTCCCAATCAGAGCCAAACAGACATGAGATGTTTCAAATCCTGCAGTTTATTAGCGCCACATCATTGACGCTAATGGACTTATGGCATAGTTGTATCCTCAAAAAGCTGATGGATTTGGGTAATTGGACGATTAGTTTTTGCTCGAACTTCTGAAACTGAAAATCTCATTGTCATTGTTTGAATCCCAATGTTTACCCTCTGGTAAACTAACATAGCTATTGAAAATGGCCATTTATAGTGGATTTTCCCATTAAAAATGGTGATTTTCCATAGCTATGTTAAATTACCAGAGGGTAATGGATTGATTTTCTACATGTTCGCTGCAACCCTGACGTTGCGCCGCGTCTGACTTCAGGATATGAAGATAAAGTTCATGTTATTACCCCAATCAACATATTGTTCATAGGGGGTGGCGAATTTTGATCCCTTATGAAGATAAAGTTGATGTTATTACCCCAATCAACATGTTGCTCATAGGGGGTGGCGATTTTTGACCCTTATGAAGATAAAGTTGATGTTATTACCCCAATCAACATATTGTTCATAGGGGGTGGCGAATTTTGATCCCTTATGAAGATAAAGTTGATGTTATTACCCCAATCAACATGCTGTTCATAGGGGGTGGCAAATTTTGACCCCTCATGGAGATAAAGTTGATGTTATTACCCCAGTCAACATATTGTTCAGAGAGGGTGGCGAACTTTAATGCGATGATGATCATGATGATGATGATGATGATGATGATGATGATGATGGGGTATATTATATGTATGGGAAATAAAATAAAATGAAATATACCCCATCATCATCATCATCATCATCATCATGATCATGACGATTGTAAGTGTGGAGGAACGTCCGGGTTGGGGCGTACATGTTTCTTGGATATTAAACTCCATCCAATAATATTAATATATTGTCCCCATTGGATATGATTGGATAATATTGGATAATTAGTTCCAATATCATATACTAATGTCCCAATTCTGTCCAATGCATATTGATATTGGACAGTATGAATCTCCCGAGTGCGGAGATGGCCCCAGTTGTCCTAGGTCTAAAGGGGACTCTCAGGACAGTGGGTCGCAGTCGGTCGCCACTGCATAAAATGACCACAAGAAAAAGGAGATTTCGCAACAACCACGGATTAATCGTGATTAATCAATTTTTATCAACCAAACATGCATTTATTGAAGATATTGAAGTCCACGTTTTATCAACTTCAATAAGAGGAGGAAAGTATATGAAAGTATGGGATTCAATCGATAAAGACTTGACCAACCTGTTCCACCAGCAAGCGGCAACAGACAATCCCGTATTAGTGTCTATCAGAGCAGGCGCGCGTGTGTGTGTGTGTTTGCATTATAATTTGACACATTTTTTTGATTTAATGTGTCCAAAGATGAGGACCAAAGTGACCCAAGACAGACGATGAAAGAGTGGATGGTGATCCCTCTTTGCTGACATGTCCCCTGGTGGCTGCTCCTGCGAAGTAAGCAAGCGACACGCCTCTCCAATCTTCTTTGAAGCCCTTAGTGATGCGTGCATCAGGGTGGCGCAAGCATCTGCTGTGAATCGTCAACCCGATTCTAAGGCAATGGGAGTAACCTTCAAACAATATCAAAAAATATGTATTTTACTATATACTAACCCCCAGAAATTTGGTGGGATTTTATGTTCTATTTTTTTTGTGTGTGTGGTCATATACACTATATATATATATAAAAACAGATTTGCTGTTTCCATGGTTGGGACCTTTCTTCGAGCCAGGACTATGTCTCTATCGCGAAAACTCTCGGACTCGGGATTGGCTTACTGCAGGGCGCTGAGAGCTGTGACATGGCAGTGGGGCAGCAACAAACAGCAGAAATTTCCTGGGGGTACCTCCAAATCATCCATTTTTGGTTGGGATTTTCCATTATAAACCATCCATTTTGGGGTACCCTCATATATGGAAACCCCATGAAACCCCCATATCAAGGATGATATTTTGGGTCTAACATCCTACTGATATCTACTGATCATATATCTGATCCTGGACATTGATATGTTTGAGATGTGATCCCGCAAGGGGACTGATAACGGGTGATCCATGTTGAATCGTTGTGTGTTGCTTGCGACTGAAACAGATACCGCCAAAAAGCACGTGGCAGTCTTGGATGTTCCACACACAATCATTAACACATTCAACCCAGCAAATCAAGCAACAAACATTTAAGCACAGCAGCAAATAACTTAACACATTGTAAGCATATTAAGGTTTGACGTCTGACCAGAAGTCAGCAGAAAAAAATGGTCACACTTCTGAGACGGCCCAAAAAAGATTTCAGTTGCACTTTAAGAGATGTGGACATTTCATCCAAGTTACATTGATATATGATGATATATGATGATATAATATGATATATGTCCTAGTTGAAGCTTGATATATAAAGACCCCTTGATTCAAATTGGAGTCTTAAGTGAAATCCCCAAAGGTAACTTAGTAATTCCTCTAGTGGTTCATCTCCAGTTATGTTTATGGCTTTTATCCATGGCGAAATCCCAATGGTTTGATTCGGTGAAGTTCCCGAGGTCTCGGCAAATCTCCCAAGCCTTCGTTCCACGGGAGACGTGGATCGAAGATCTTGGAGGACGGTCCGACACGTCCCCGTAGCCGTTTTTTTAACGAAACAAAAAGGACCACGGTTTTCTATGGAATTCCAATGGGAGATGAGTGGAACGTAAAAACATATCATTGCGTTATTACTCGGTTCATGAATAGCAACTGAAATATCCACTCTTGGGAAGAGCAATCCAATACTGATATTGATATGAATGAATATGATAGATATATACAAATGGCATATCAATATTCAATATTCATGACGATACGATAATTATAAAATATAGTTCGCTATCCCATCAATATATTTATTGAGCGGTGTATATAACATTTTGATGTATTTTGATGGTTTTAGAAATTGGACCATTTGTTCCATGCATTTTAAGAACTGGACGTGTTTTTCTTGATGGATGGGAGTGGGATAGCAATCCCCAAAGGTCCGAACTTGTGTAGTTTATCATTGTTAATAATGATTAATGTAGTTTAATATATAATCGTTAATGATGGTTGATAATGGTTAATGTAGTTTATCATTGTGTTTGTCAGTAATGGGAGTCTCGTCAGATTCCTCGGATCATTTCGGAAGATGATCATTATCGGCGCTGTTCTGCGTTCTGCCGGGGGAAGCCATAAATGATTTACCCTCGGGTAATCAAACATAGCTGGGCATTGAAATCGGAAAATCATCTAAAAATGATGGATTTCAACTCCCATGTTGGTTACCATAGGGTAAATCCAGAAACCGACTCTGCTCTATCTGGGTAAGTTGGAATTTGACTCATGAAATCTTGGGGTTGAATCAAAGTCATACACCTACGCAAAGCAATTTGAAGAATTCTAACGCGTGCTCCACTGCATTCAAGTTCTTGGCCATTTGATGATTATATAAATCACCTCTATAACTCTTTTGCCCTTCTCTTCTATCTTCCTAGAGGTCACGATTCTTCCTGCGGGAGACCTGTGTCAAAATCGCAGATACTTCAAGGTTGGTTGTGATCGTTTCCTGCCACAAAATTCATTGAAAATGATCTGGACCAGATTTTTGGGACATGTGCACTTCCAGCTTTACCACTGGGTCGTCAGTTGGTTGGTCTTTCCATTGAAGTTCCCCAGTTGTAGCCAGTGTATAGCCTTACTGCAGGAGATGAGGACGTGTTTCAAGACATTTTGGAATCTTGGCGGAAGGGTTGGAGATCTTCAGCAATCAGCGGGAAAAATGGGGAGATCAACCAAAGAAATTCCATGGGAACATGAATCGTTCAGCAAAACAATGATCCACCAAGACAACTCATGGATATCAACGGTGTTTGGGGATAGGGCAACAGCTAGGGGAGTGGTCCATGCAGTGGCGTTTTGATCCTGGTGTTTGATCAAGTTCTCTGAAGGGCTATGGCTCACGAGTTAAATGCCTCTCAAGACATTTAAGAGATGGAAAACTTGGCTATACATGACCCAGTTTGTCCACTCCACTACATGAGCGTTACACGCCTGTCTTTGTTTGCCTTGGGCCACACAAATTGCTCGATATCAACATCTCTGTGGTGTCTGATGATGATCCCCAGGAAGACCTGGCGGAGAAATATGCCCAAAAACCTGACACACAATCTCGAAACTTGGCCAAAATGAGTGGAGCTGACTGGGTCCGGGAAGAACTGTGAAAACATGTGAAAAAAACCGGCGATTCTCCATGGGTTCTAAAAGACTCTTGTCTTTTGAGATTCAATTGGCCCAACATCCAATGTGTAGATCATGTGGGTTGCTGGTCATGTCTTCCTCCAATTTTGGCCCCATAGTTTGACCCGCACAATGTCAACCGATTACTAACCCCCCGGCGTGTCCATTTTAGTCCTCAGTTTTTGCGTGAAAGAGCATACAGATTGCATGCTTGATTATGATTTTCCATGATTTTCCATGATTTTCCATCATTTTCCAACATTCACATTGTTTCACATTGTCATTTTGGCGGAAACCTTAGTGTTGAACCAACCATGATACAGTATCCATTCTATCCCCAATGATTGCTTGTATACCCTAGTTTGTTGTTTGATTCCTCCGGTGTTAAGGACAAAGTTGTATCATAATCATCATATATGCTTATATATCCCGCACAGGACAGCCCATAGATATCCTCACACAAGAACACTGATATTTGACAATATCATTATTTCATTTTATTTTATTTCCCATACATATAATATACCCCATCATCATCATCATCATCATAATCATCATAATCTTGTTGGCTAATGTTGGCTATATATCATTTTTAATGAATGACCAATGCCAATTATTGATGACACCATCATTGTACATCCAACGATCTTGGCCGAGGTCCGGTCTTACCACCCAGCCGGAGCCCCAGCGAAGAATGGTAGCCCCATATCGAGGATAACCCCTATTGAAGATCTAATATGAAGAAACCCATATTGAAGAATGGTACTGTAATTGTAAATGATAGATGGGTATATTAATTAGAGTTTTTCAATAGAGTATTGATATACCTATTGATATACCTATTGATATACCGATTGATATACCTATTGATATACCTATTGATATAGAGTATTCTGAACAATAGGTTCAATAGGTTTCGTAGCGGCTACCTCATAGGACACGAAGGACGATTTTGCTGCCGTTTCATCGAAAGGTGATGTCTTTGCACAGTTTTTTTTTGGCTTGAGTGATCAACGTCTCACTTCCTAAGTGGTTCAAAACCACGGCTTAGCACGTCGCCTGATTTTTTTCCTTCGGGTAGCCTGAAGGCAATGCAGATTCGAAGCAGCAACCTGACCGGTTGCTTGCGGGGATGGTCCCCCGAATATTCAAGATATTTAAAGACCCAAATATGGTCCCAAATATGTGTAAATCCCCTACGAATTCCAGGGTTTCTGGGGGGTTGTTGAATATGGGGGAAGGGGATCCACCACGCCCATGGTCACGCCTGGTCAGCACGTCACTTCCCAGGCGCCTCAGAATGCGAAGAGCAGAAATCCAGCCACTGCGGCTGTGCTCGCTGTTGCCGCCTTAGGCGGGGGCTGGGCCTCAATGGACTTCGCTGTGGAGGGAACTATGGAAGATAAGGAGCTAGGGACATCTAATGACATATATATATATACATATATATATATATACACATATTGTATATATATATATGAATATGCATATATATATATATATTCCCTATTCATTTGGGAGCCAGTTGAAACTACAATTAGAGAGTTGGAGCTACAATTAGAGTTTCCCAACATGATGGAGACGTGGTGTGAGATGATCTCCTCGTTGCTTTCGCTTTTTGGCGACATGTTGATATGTTGTATGATCTACTGGAGACACACATACACACACACACACTGCTGCCCACACACACACACTGACATCGCAAAAAAAGTGATCTGATCTAGTCTTTTTTGCAACGTTTGACCTACAGTTATGGTCTATTTTGCAACGTTTGACCTACAGTTATGATGCATCCTAGTGGTGTAGGATTATCGATGATGCTTTGGAAATGTGCCATGTCACCGTCCAATTGGGTTCTTGAAACCGGGCCCAAAATCATTCAAATTTATCCAGATTCATCCAGATTCATCCAATTTGTTCTGTACCAAACAATCCACATTTGAGTTGTGGTGTTCCCCAACTCTAAGAAATCACCATATGAAGGAGCCATGACATTTTTCTGAACCAGTTGCATTCTCCACAACTCGCCACAGGCTGATGATGCATCCGCAGTCTCGCAGGAGGTGTGTTTTTCCGGGTGGCCTTGGCAGATCACGGCCTATAGGTGGCCTACTTGGAAGAGCATTTACATATACCCTCTGGTTATTTAACATAAAAATGGCCCATTTATAGATGATTTTCCCATTAAAACCTCCATTTATAAGGGATTTTCCATGGCTATGTTAAATAACCAGATGGTAGTTTTTGTGAGGATGATGTTGCAGATTTTGCAGACTTCATGGAACGGCACAGAAATTGTTTTTATATATACTATATAATTATGTTTCACAATGATAATTCATTATTAAGGCATTAGTTATTAAGTTTATTTAAGTTTCACAATGCCTTTTCTTACGATACAACTTCATGATGGGTGCGTGGCTCGGAGAATTTCTCGAAATGCACAACTTTCGCTTTTCAAAACACCTCGGCCAAGTGCGATTGATTGACTCGATCAAGCCTCCGATGGGGTTAGTTTTAACCTCTAATGGAGGTATGCAACAAGTTACATCAATGAATGAGATGTTTGGGCCTCGGTCTATATTTCGGGAAGACCGGCAAATTGTACAGTATATACACATGTCTGATTGTCTATGTCAATCTAAAGCAATATCTATATATATATATACATGTTTTATTTATATACATACACGTATATAAAATTTGTGTGTATATATATAATCTTGAAACAAACAATGCAAAGTACACCACCACTCATGGACGTCCTTTTCCCACTGGTTGTTTGTTTATAGACGGGCGACCCTCTTCACAGCCAATAGATCAATTCTGATCAATTCTGATCATTGGATATCAATGCGACAAGACCCGCCCGTCTAATTTTTCCTTTAAAGGACATGTCTGCCTCTGCCTGCCTTCTTGCTTGCTTGGCGTGTTTCTGTCATGGTTAACATCGCTTTTTGGTATTATCCAATGTGACCTGTTAGCCAGGTTAATTTGGGACTCCGTGAGCGTGTTCATGATCAGCTCCTTGCATGAACAGCGTTGTTGTTGCGACCGGATGGCTGATGGCAGATTTGTGCGAACAACGTTTGGAATTCGGGAACATGTTTGTCATTCCTTCGGTTTTTCTTCAGTGTCATTAAGATGGGTGTGTGGGGTGTGTTTTTTTCCCCGATCTTAATCTGAGTTTCCTGAAGGGATAGTGCTTGGTACATTCCCAGCATCCTGGTGATGAACTTAGAAAGAAAAACCGACCGATGAATACTAAAGCATGTTCTTAATGTCGCTTTGATTCTTTGTCATTTGACATCCACATTTTTCATGTCCGATATATTCCCCTTCTTTTTTTTGGGGGGGAACAGTGGACAGCAAAGAAAATCCGGGTGGCTCAGGTGTGGACATGATCATGCTTCCCATGATCTATGGCATGGATATCTCAGAAGTCTTGGAGGTCCTGGTGGTTGGGTGCTCAGCTGGATCACTGGAAAAAATCAGCGGCTTCTCTTGTGGAGCTCCCAACTGCTTTGTAAACAAAAACATTAAAACAACTATGATACACAGCCTGAAGAAAAAATATATATATATATATATATATACATGATATAGATAGATAGATAGATAGATAGATCGATAGATCGATAGATCGATAGATCGATAGATCGATAGATCGATAGATCGATAGATCGATAGATCGATAGATGGATAGATGGATAGATGGATAGATGGATAGATAGATGGATAGATGGATAGATTGATTGATAGATACAAGCGCTAGCGTTAAGTCGTATCAGCTTGTAAAAGTCGTATCGGGAGGCCGTGCGCCTGGAAAAAGTTCAAGTTTGGCATCACCACAACTTTTAGTAATTGAACGATTTCATTGTTTTGGGGCCGTGCGCCTGGAAAAAGTTCAATTT
>Ga0126342_10009104_pt1 | contig 17787 bp, 17 predicted proteins | sample Cyp1metagenome_FD_92528 | JGI IMG/M metagenome (GOLD analysis project Ga0126342, IMG submission 92528) | Coral microbial communities from Lord Howe Island, Old Settlement Bay, Australia - Cyphastrea 1 metagenome | ecosystem: Host-associated > Invertebrates > Cnidaria > Coral ... | reverse complement strand
CAGTGTGCAGTGTGAGGTGTGGAGTGTCGAGGGAAGGACACGGTCGGGACAGGGTGTCTTTGAACTATAGGTCATTTATGTTTGGGAAACTTCCGCCGCCGGCTTGCCCGGGTCTATGTTAGACTTATAGAATTTACTATAGAAGTTATGTAGGTTATAGTGCTGGTACCAGGTATATAGTGACGCCCAATTCTTTGTGGGATGGGCTTTACCGGCGAGAAGCCCATCGTCCACGGTCGCGATCCCACACCTGTTGCTCTTGTCGAGCACGAAGGGCTTCTGGTGTGTTGTACAAACCACGTCCAAACTGACCCACGCCACCTCGCACGCGCAGGTCGTAGCACTGGCAGAAAGTGTATAAGTATACTGCTGTGTAAGGACCATGGCAGATGCGCATACTGTCTTAATGAAATATTAATAAAATTGGAATTGATGAGGTTTCCACGTTTTTTTCCGTAACACAGATGCGATGCAGGTGCTCTCCTGTTGACAGCCAGGCCACAAACGGTGCCAGTGGTCGCAATGGCACTAGCACTGTAGAGACCAGCAGAGCTGCCCCTGACGAGACCCCACAAACCTGTCGCAATGCCGCAGAACTCGACCTGGGCATACCTGGGCTATCTTTATCCTTCCAAACAGTCCAAACACTGTCATGATGCTTGAAATGGGCCTGAGAATTCAATGGCATTGAAATGCATATTGAAATGCATTGAATTGAGAATCAGTGAGAATCAGTGCAATGCCAGTGATTTGGCGCCGATTTGCCCACCTGCTATCTCAAAGCCGGCCGCTGAGCATGCAACAAAGGAGACAAATCCGGCTGCAACCCCTTTGGTGGCTACTGACAAGCCGCTCCTGAGCCACACTCGTGAATAAGATTTGACAATAAGATTTAATGCAACCAGGCCACCACAAGCCATCCACTGCATCCTACAAATGACATGGGCATCCATCATGTGGCAGTCAGATTTTTCGAGCCTTGAACCTTTCATGATTTGCCGGCTTGCGCATGTGCTGCGCCTTGGGCCTTGTCACGTCCAAGAACTCTTGAGCCGCTTGACTCACGTGATCCCAGGCGGAATCCTCTTCCTTGGGGCCCCAAAGTACGATGCGTCGGTGTTGGTTGTGGTTGTTGCTGTTGCTGTTGCTGTCGTTGCTGTTGCTCCTCTCCTTTTTCTTATTTTGTTTCTTCTTTTTCTTCTTCTTCTTCTTCTTCTCCTTTTTCCTCTTCTTCTTCTTCTTCTTCTTCTTGTTGTTGTTGTTGTTGTTGCCGCTGCTGCTTTTCGTATTCGTGATCGTCGTCGCGTTCGCGTTCACATTGGTGTTCGTGTTCGTGCTGCCGTTGTTGTTGTGGTTGTTGTTGCTGCTGTAGTTGATGTTATGAGGATGGTGGAGGACTGCTGTTGGTACTGTTGCAAGTTGTTCTTTGGAGCCTTTGGAGCTGCAGCTGTGGCAGTGACTGCTGGTGGCTTGCAGTGTTGTGGTTCAAACCCTGCAGGGTTAATGCCTGAGATGAAACTCAACGTGGTAACGTGGACTACAGTGTCACATGGCCAAATTTGGCCATCAAAGCGATTCAGATGATAGGCCATAGGCCCACAGGAATAGGCTCCACACATCTTGTGGAGAATCGGTTGCGCTGGCAGGGGCCTTTTGAGTCTCCTGCGCCGCTAGCATCATGGAACGGTCAGCACTTGTCACTTCATTGACTTCATCATTCAATTCCTGAGGACTGCAGGACTGCAGTGAAGATTGCCTTTCAGCTCAAACCTCGTTTACCTCGTTTGCTCCTGTGGAGAACTTGTGGTGCCTTAAGTTGCGAAAAGCATGAAAAGCATGAAAAGCAATGCATGAAGCCACAAAGCAGAACGCATCAGACAGCCTTGGAAGCTCCAAATCCAGCCACGTTGCAGAGAGTTGTGGTCTCAGCTGGTGGTGTCGAGATCATCGTCCACTCTAACAATGGTGGCGCAGACGGCTCCATATCTGCCACATCTGCTGACGGCTGCTCCTCTGGCGTCTCTGGCGTTTCTGCCATGCTGGCTGCGGTAGGCGGCACAAAGTGTGGGAAGTCTCCCGCGAAGATTGTGACCTGAGGCTTGAAACTCCCAGATTCTTCGGGGCACCACCACATGATGTCCTCACCGATGAAACTATTCAAAGTATCTAAAGTGCATTTCTGTTTGTGTAGTATCCAACTTCGACTTGCATCCAAGCAGCCTTCATTACCTTAGTCCATCAGTCCATGGTCGCAAGTCTGAAGCATTCGATTTTGTTGGCTGGGGTTCAAAGGACTTGTGAACCACCGCGCTGCCCACAAGGCTGTCAACTTCGTGCGATGGCTTCGAGCTACCTCGCAGTTAATGCTGGCGAGCATCTATCAGATTACCCTCCTGCACAGAAGTTTCATTTCTATGGGCTTGGCACATGAATACAGAATGCAGAATAATTACACATGAATGCACTGATTCACTCACATGATCTTGAAGGGATGGATAACGTGTCAGTAAATTTTCGAAGTCTCTCTGGCACTGTGGAACCTTGGCCGAAGTCCAACCATAATAGGTCTCCCCCTGCAGTGGCGTTACAAAAATCCACGTCATGCTTTTGGCATCTGCCTCTGTGGAATCTTGCACCATGTGCCAGGCCTGCTTCAGGTTGGGAGCACGGTCGAGCTCTGCCTTCCTTGGGAAGCACTTTGCAGGCTTCAGGAAATCATCGACTGCGACTGCAAGATCCGCACTCTCCAGGCACTCTCCAGGCACCCTGTCTATTTGTTTCAACCATGACTCATCTTTAGCCAGGCATTTGTGATGCCTGTTGGAGCAAAAAGACTCTTGTCCTTCCGCCAAGTGTCAGATCCGGCGGTGGCACTCCGATGAAACATGCCTGTCAGTGTTAGTCAGGGTGCCAAGAACTGTCATCATCTTTCAACAAGGCCCTGGAAAGAAATGCGTGTTCTGATCTCTCAGAAAATCTACATAAATCTACACTTGTCTTTCCATGTCTCCAAGTTACGAAAGTCGGCTCCTGCAGCCTTGGATTTGTAAAGGCCTCACAAGAAAGAAACATCAAAATGCACACAGTCACTGCTCTGTGTATTCTCTCTCTCTCTCTCTCTTCCAGCGTACTAGGACTGTTGCCAGAGACAAATAAACATCCTTCTCCTCACAACTGTGGACGCTGAAGACACTGAAATCCATGCTGGAGCTGGGCAAAATCACACTTTGTGAGCTTCATAGGCTCATGGAATCTCATATCATAGTTTTCATAGTTATTTAAGTCGGCTGGAGTCACCTACCTGCATTTCTTACATGAAGGGAATTTGGACTTATTGCTCATACGTTGCGGCAACTGTGGCATCTTCTCCTTGCTGTCGACGTACCACACAACACCAGACACCCCCAGCACTTCTGTTGACTTGAACCTCAGATTTTGACCAATCTCAATATCCAGGTAGCACTGCAGCACCAAGCAAAGCTAGACCAAACAATGAGATACAATGAGAACAAGGGGTGCAGGTGTACAATGGCGTGTATCCTCGACCCTTCAAACAATTCAAGATGTATGATTCCCTTGGACCTTTCCTCCACAATGCGGGGATGAATTTGAGCCTTGGAACTCAATGACACTCGAGCTCTCCGCTTCAATTGCCTAGGTCAGGCCAGTCGCGAAATAAGATCCCTCTGTTGTTTGGTGTTTTATGTGTTGTTTGTTTTGCCAAGACTAGTTTGAAGATCTTTGAAGGACTAAATTTCAAAAAGAAATTGCGTGTGAACCATCCTGGGATCCTGGGATGCCTTTCGGAGTGTGTGCGATTTGATCCGCCCGGCCCAGCCTGTGTCTTCTCGGATTTCCAATCCTGCAGGATCCGCCACCCCATCCATTAAAAAAAAAACACTCTCTTGCACAATTATGGAGGACGGACTCGAAATACAAAACGGTTGGAATGGTGTTGGGAATTTGTAATAAGTTATGGTTTATATGAGTTTATATGAGTTTATATTAGTTTATATAATTTGTACAAAACCATCTTTTAGTTGTGCTGGGTGTTTTCTGCTGGGTGAAGCGAGAGGCTGAACTCCAAAACCTGTCGACTCCCTCGACGCCGAGGAACCCCAGCTCGCAACCAGTCGCCATCGAACAAAAACTTTTTGTCCGAATCGTTGCCTCTGGTGGAAAGCAACGAACCCAAAAATGAATAAACTGAACATAGAAATTCTCTCTTGAAATTCTCAGACGAAAGGGAACGCACCAAAATGTTTCCCTATCAGAGAGTGAGAGAGTAAGAGAGTGAGATAGAAAAGAACAAGGGAAAGCAATTAGAAAGGGAGCAAGCGTTTGACAGCCAAGTCAATTCCCTTTTGCCCCCACACTGACTTACCAAAAATCTGGCTAGTTCATCTAGCCAAGCACGAACGAGAAGGAATCTTGAACAGCAAAACTTTGTCTCTTTGAAGGACACTTCCGTTTCGCCTATCACGGCCTATCATGCATGCAGATTTGGGGTTTCCAATCCATGGGGGTACCCCAAATCATCCGAGTTTAATGTTGTTCATCCAAAAAAACATCCAGCACCCCCATGACTTAGGAAACCCCTATTTCCCATCCATTTCACATCAGAGATGCAAATCTCTATGCGGATCCGTTTCTCCGCGAGCCCTGTCTCCATGACGCTGAAATGATCACCTGCACACGGTGATGGTTTTCTAAGTCATCAGGGTACCCCTAAGTCATCTGGATGGTTTTTGGATGAAAATCCCATGAAAGTTGGATGATTTGGGGGTAATTTGGGGGTACCCCCACGTATTTGAAACCTATGAATTGGTACATGGCAGTTCTGGCAACGAGGCCAGTTTGGCCAACACTCCGATGCCAACAAAACTGGCAAACTTTAATCTGAACGGTCTGAGCATGTTCCCGGTGTCCTAAATCCTCCAAAATTGAAATCGAAAATCGGTGGACTCCCCAGGTTGCAGAACAGGAACTTGGCACCTCCTACAAGCCAGCAGTGGCCAGCAGTGGCCAACTGGCCGGTGGTCCCGCTGCAGACAATGCTGAAATCAAATCTGTGGGGGTTGCAAGTCTATACCTGATACACCTTCACTTTGTTTTTTCTGGTTTGTTTCACACTTGGCCTTGGACTATTCAAGAGGTTTGGCCGTGACAATCGTGACATGAAATTTTGATTCGCCAAGCGAGCATCTGATAAAAGCAAATACAACATCTCCGCGCAAGCAATCTAGTGCCGGCAGAGGCTTGGAACCAAATGGCTGCGTGAAGTGGATTTGCCGGAGGGAGGGTTGTTACGTTCACACGTGGACATGAGTTTGTGATCTAACGATACATTCCTCAAACCAAGCAACGGTCATGTTTTTTCATCGACTTACCTCATTCCCTTTTGAATCCTTGTTGAGTGTCTGATTTACTTGCAGTCCACTCACTGGGGAAAAAACAACTTCCAAATTGCAAAAACTATCAAAATCCAAGTATCCCACCCACCAAGTCTGAGCAAAAAGGAAACAACTATATATATATATATATAGTAGCGAACTGAAACTTAGAATGACGTATTGTTTTCCAAAATTTTCAGTGGAACACTTAGAATGAGGGCTGTTAGAATGACGTACCAGCAACATTTTTTTAATATATATTTTTATACTATATATATGTCATATCATATTATATTGTATTGTATATTATTGTATTATAATATATATATATAGTAGCGTATATATATATAGGTTTCTGAGTTTCAATTCTCCAGCATATATATATATATATGTATTTATCTGTCAGCCAATATGTGTTGTTACTATGGCTATTTTGACCATAATTTCATAACCCGCCTTGCAATTCTGTTCAGAACCCCAAAAAAACGGCTTCTCGCCTTCAAAAATATGCAGGAACATGCAGCAACAATCCTCCTGTCAGAAACGGCGTACATTTCTTTTTCCCCCCAGCGATAATGTACGGATTTGCCTGTTGGGAAAGGCATGTATTGTACAACAAATTGTCCCAACGTAAATATAGTATTGCGAATTCACAAAGTTGAATGTGATTGCACTTTGGGTCATAGCATATAAATGGCCTCAACACGACCAGGGAAACCGGGGCAGCTACATTCACAATGCTATTTCATTGTGAGGAACACTTGGAATACAAACACATGCAATAGAACAACATCAGTATATTATAGTGGCCCCCTGGTGTGGAACACTTGGAATACATACACATGCAGTAGAACCAAATCCATATTATATATATATAGTGGCCTCCTGGTGTTCACGTGTTTGGCCATTGCTCCTATCCACTATGAGAGGCTGTGCAAATCACAAATGGCCCTCTTCCAAATGGCCTGCATGATACAGGAAGAAATGAATTAGGAACAGATTGGCAGCCCTACGTCCACTTGCGTGTCAATGATGTTTGTGGAGTTGATATATTCTATGTGTTGGATTCCCACCACGTAATCAATTACACACAGATCAAATGATACACTTAGAATGTTGTATCTTGGCATTTTCCATGGCAAGGGACCTCTGCCTTAGCACTTGCAAATGGTACTGTTTGCATTTCTGGCAGGGAAACTCAGCCCCCACAGCATCTACGATCTCAGAACGCATATATCCGGAGATGCAACTGGTGTGTGAGCAAATGGGTCTTGTTTTGCTGAACGGCACAATCATTGTATATATATACTGTATATATATTATATATATATGTATATTTATTTATTTAGTTATTTATTTATTTATTATTTATTTATTTATTTATTATTTATTTATATTTGTTCTTTTTATTTATTCAATATATATATATATATATTATGTGTGTAGCCTATTACATAGTGCCTTGTTTTACATATAGGTAACACTTAGAATGCGTTCCAGTTGCAGCTCACACACACACGCCGGCACATCAAAAGGAAAACACAGTGGCCTCCGCATTTTTCAGCTTTTCCAGCTGGCGGAGCCACAATTTTTCTTTCGGACACTTCTCCACATGAGCTCTGACAATAGCCATGATCACTTTTAAAAGTGCCTCAGCCTCACTGCGCTTGCTAACACCGCCCCATGTGCATGACAAGCCTGAACTCACCGACGGATAGTAGCCCTGCCACTGCATCGAGGTTGAATGATAGACTAATGTGCACCCCTTGACTGGTGGAATGTCGGCCAAGCCTCTTTCGTCTAATTTTCGATATGCCTCACGGTGATGGAAGGATTTCACTCGTGAGTGCTTGTTTGACAGAAGTGCCTGCCACATTTCTTCGTCATCACTGTCGGCCAAGATCTCATGGTCACTTGTTTCCTCCTGGCCTTCACCAGTGTCTTCACCAAATTCACCATGTGGGGGGGCCTGGAAGTTCAACTCCTCGTTTTCTCCCTCATCATTGCTCTCATTCTCCTCGTTCTCATGTAGATGGTTCAGGGCATCCTCATGTAGTCCTGTGTCCAAAACTTCAGGCACATCACTGCTTGTCACTGGTTCCCCTTTCAGAATCACCAGTCGCTGCTGAGGTCCCGTAGCAGATTTGATGCCAAGTCGGCTTGGCTCAGTTGAGAAAGTAACATGGACTGAGAAGAGAAAATCCTTGATCTTGCTGACATCGCAATTCTTTCGAATGGTGGTCACCTGTTTCTTGGTTTTCTTGGAGAACAGGAAATTCATTGATCCAGATTCCTTGCACCATTGTTCATATTCCAACTGCTTCTTTGGTTCCAAGTTTTTGCCTTCCCTCATTCTCAACTCAATCCTGTCTTCCCATTTTCGGTTCTGCTCAAGCCATTTGAACAAGGCCATGGAAATTGGAGAATACATCCAAACTGGTAGGGGTTGACGAGTGGATACATCACTGCCAGACTGAATAGCCCAGTACATTTGCCTTTCACCAGCAAGAGGCTCAAGACGTAGATGATCAAGTTTTGCCAATTCTTCATCGGATGTGGTCATATCAGGCACTTCCACTAGCTTCAGAAATTGGTGCATCATGTCCTTCTCCGGCTTCAGGATCTCTCTCACTTTCTGGACATCACCTTCAGGTGCTATGTTAGAGGATGTAACACATAGAATGATGCCTTTGGGGCAATGTGAACTAGTGCACAGTAGTGTATATATATATAATCAAAAAAATGCTATAATAATATGTTGTGGGGCATTTGAGACTATATATGTATATATTTTTAAAATAGAAATCACAGCGGCTGTAACACATAGAATGCCTCTCTCTACCTCTCTCTCACTCTATATATATATATATAATTATATATATTGTTATAATGTGTACCTCCGAAGCGCCACATAGCGATGTCTTGCTCATCGATCAATCCGCGGCTCATCCACGATGTCCACACCAGCTTTCCATTCCTGGAAGTCTAAGCCCCATAAACTGAACAAAGGATTGGATCGCCAATACCTGTCTCGTCCCACAATATATATATATAGTTTTTGGTTGTTATCACCCCATGCCCCAGGTATCCCAGCAAGTGTTTTTTTCAGCTAAAATCCAAGAGTCCCCAGGGTGTTCAAGGCTTGAATAGCGTATGCGTCTGCATGCAGAGACGTCAAAATCGACGACCTAGGCACTCCAATCAAGGCATATTGTTGAACATTGTGGTTGGGTCTGAACCTGACTGTCATTTAGTTCGAATAATATCAGAGCCCGAACACATAGAATGCCATCAGCCGATTTACAAATAGGCTTGGCCCGGCTTGCCTTCAACCTTGCCTTCTAAATGTTTCAGCCACTGCCACAACTGATTGTGTATGTATATACAAACACATTCTTATATCTCTCTCTATACTTATATATATAGTTGTATATATATATACATAAATCGGGATACAATGCAGCCAAGATACTTGGTGGAAATATGCCCTTGAATGGAAACATTCATCTCATCAAGGCAGCTTCGCAATTCCAATGTTGATCCCCAATTGATAGCAGCGCAATGATATGCCTTTGTCAACTGGTGCAAATACTGATGGAATCCATCGTTAGGACCACCAGCGGCACCCCAGCCGCCTGGGATCTGACAGCTGGGGGAATCACCACATATGATTTCCTCGGTTCGCATGGAAGCACTCGAGAGATAAACGGATGAACCGAAAATGTATGTATAGAGAAATATTTTATATTAATACTGTATATATATATAAATATGTGTATATTATATATATATATATGGAAGAGGTTCGTGAAAGCCTCGGTGTTGTCAACTCCATTCACATGCTTCAAAAAGAAACAGTTCGCTGATTATACGGCAAGTGGCCGCGTTGTGCTGGACACTCCACTCACGCTTCAATGACTCAAAGTGTTTCATTGAATGTTGCGGTGCAAAATCGCACACCACCAGGGCTCGATCTTCTAGACTTAGTCCCAAGCGCCGCCTTCTCTCTCGCAACTCCTGGGCAAAGAAATCCAAAAATGGAATCATTGTAGAAGCACTCCAAATGTGAGTCCGATCTTGAAGTGGACCCACATGCAACCATTTGCCCAGCTCCTGCGAAGAGTAGTTTATTTGTGTACATATATATATATATATTTGTGTGTGTATGATTGTGTAAATATAGATATAAGTATTTAATATATATATATATTCAAACAAATATAAATAAATATATATATATAGATAATATGCTTCTTCATCCCGTATTCACACACAACCCTGGTCCCCTAGGACTCCCATTGCAAGCCTTCATTTTTAGTATTAGGAGAAAGCCTGGAAATCCTATTTTTGACAATATTTTGATTGCGTTATATAAAGAAATGAAATTGATATTAAAATCGGAAAAAAAGTTTTTATTATTATAAGGATTTTAATTTAGTATTAGGGAGAAGCTTCGAAATCCAATTTTTGGCAATATTTTAATTGCGTTATATAAAGAAATTTGATTGATTTTGAAATCGTAAAAAAAATAGTTTTTATTATTATATAAGTGTTTGAGTTTAGTATTAGGGGGAAGCTTCGAACATTTTTTAAATTGCATTATATAAAGAAATTTAATTGATTTTGAAATCGGAAACAATAGTTTTTATTATTAAGGGTTTTAATTTAGTATTAGTGGAAAGCTTCGAAATCCAATTTTTGGCATTTTTTAATTGCGTTATATAAGGAAATTTCATCGATTTTGAAATCGGAAAAAAAAATGTTGTTATTATTAAGGGTTTTAATTTAGTATTAGGGGGAAGCTTCGAAATCCAATTTTTGACAATATTTTAATTGCGTTATATAAAGAAATTAAATTGATTTTGAAATCGGAAAAAAATTATTATATAAGGGTTTAGTTTTATTGATAAGGTTCGCTACTAATAAATATATATATATAATTTCCTAATAATAAAAACTACTTGAAGTGTTTATTTAATAAGGGGGGTTAGTATTAGGAGGAAGGGATTATATAGTCTTATATGTGTGTGTAGGCGCAGTCTTGGACACATCATTCTATGTGTATAAGTATGCAATATGACTGAAACTTTGGAACATGTGGAAAAAAACAAAGTCCTTGTTGATCAATTCGCGCTGTGACTCCGAAAGGTACTCCCTTTTGATGGTGACAAACCCTCGTGTCATGGTTCCATCTGCTCAACTGACTGTGGTGAGTGTATGTGGCGCTCGCCATTGTTCAACTGATCCTGATGCACCGGGTCCACCTTGGATTCTAGGCCTATGCACTTCTCTCTGTACCTCTACCTCATCAGTGAATGGTAGATCCAAGCATCTTTCCAAGCAATGCCTCAGGCGCTTCAGGCTGCATGAACTGCTGAGCTCATCCACAGAATCTCTCTGGTTCAACAGAGACTTGGCTGGTCTGAACATCAAAGTCCATACCTGGTCAAAGTTACATAGTAGTTGACCATGGCAACGGCCGGAATGGATCTGGGCTTGTAGCCAAGATCTCACCTTTTGCATCTGGGGATGCTCTGGTGGTAGATGCTTCCCCGGCTTTGTGTTCGCAGTTGGCATCATGCCACACTTTCGACATAGTCGTGCCGCATGCACCCTTGGAATGCGGAGGTTCAATCCACCAGAAAAAAAACAGCTTAGTAAAACATAGAAATAATCATATTCCAAGTGTTAGATTGTCACAAGTGTGCATGTAAAAAACACATCAATGGGGGGGTTCCATCCGCCCCCCAAAAGGGACCTTAGGGAGACATTCCAAGTGTATCAGTCTCACAACTGTGTATGAAAATAATATGCAAAGGTACCTCATTGATGCATCTGTTCCCTTCACCGCGATTCTTGGAAGGGCATCATCAAAACGCTTGCGAACAGTATGAATTGCCGTTTCCATACCGTATTCACCCTCCAATGCTTGCGCTTCTTCGTTCAAGACCTTGAGGATAAATTCGGGATCGTTGACTCTTTCCCGCATCTCATCCACGATTTTGTTCCACTGGTCAATTGCTTGACCCAAAACCTTCTGCACAAAGTGGTAGTCTGTCTCCTCACCTGCTTTGATTCGTTCCACCTCCGCTGGGCAGGATTCGGTCGATTAGCCCATATACAGTCTTTATAAATATATATATATATATATATTATGAATTTTACTTGTGTATATGTGTATATATATATATACGAATATATATATATATACGAATATATATATATACGAATATATATATATATATATATTTAAAAGAAAAATCAACACGACTTTTTCCTTCAAACTAGGATCCACCATTGATGACACTTCATTCAGGAGGGTAGATGGCAGTGTGCAGGTGGATGCAGGATCAACCCCCGAAGTCCTTCTGCTGAATTTCATTTCATGGCCCAGCATTTTTCGCAATACGTTGGGCAGCTCTTTGTAGGTCTTGGCCAACTTGGCTGATGCGGTACATAGCAACGTCCAATGGTCTCGTTTTCGTGTATTTTTCCACTTGTACACACAGCATCGGTACCATCCACGTAGCTTCTGGTCTTGCACATATTTATATGGCTGATCGATGTTTGGGTCGGCCTTTGCCTTGTCGAATGCCTGCATCCTCAGATGCAATGAGTTTTACACTTAGAATATGTACCCCTCACCTGATGTCTATATTGTCCATGTGTGTGTATACATATATATATATAATATATATATATACAATCTGAAATGAAACTGAGACAATTGTATTGAGCCTGGATTGTTTTACACGGTGGACAACTAAGTCTCTTACACCATTTCCTTCTGCCAAATCGTTGCCATGATTTTCTTGCCTCTGGGCTTGGAGCTCTCCGCATGCCTCGTTCTACCGTCAACACCTGGAACTTTGCGTCTGTAGGCTTGACGACGTTTCCTTTTGAGGTTATTCTTTCTGGGCTTTGGCTCTACCTTCCCTTTTTTGTTGGGTGGATGGTTCACCAAATGGTCAAACTCTGGGGCTGGCCGCTTTGCACGTACTCTTCGAACAACTGCTGGTGGCTGGGCTGAAGGTGCCGAAGGCGCTGAAACAGTCCGTGTGAGAGTATTCCAAGCATTTTGCCCGCACCCAAACATAGTCAGTACCACGGCTTGACATACAGTTGAGGAAAAACTATTTCCCGCAATGTCTTGAGCAAATTTGGGATCAGAAACCAACTGTTGGAACACATCAGAAGACCAGCAGCTTGGCCAAAGACCCTGGCACATCAGGAAGTCTCTCCCAGTCAAGTACCGTTTCAACTCGGTTGAGTAAACAGGATGACCCGGGGTGATGCAAGTGCAAACATCAGCAGCATGAATGTGGTTTCTCATGCTTGTGGAGCAGTCAACGAATACATTTTGATTGCCGGCAAAAACATTCCGTGAAAAGTTCACTAGTTGGTCATGCCGTCCCTCCTTTGGCTTTTCCTCTGCTTTCTTCTGAAAAACTTCAGACATAGGGAACTGGAAGTTGGACTGCATGGAATGTAGCAGGAAATCGAAACGTTCATTCAAATCAGACTGGCTCCCTCCACCAGTGTTCAGGACGGCCAATCCCCAGACCCTACACCGACGTTGGCGCAGCCCATAGTGTTGCGAATCAACCTTTTTCCATACCTGGCAGGATGGGAACACATAGAATGTGTCTGTTGCATCTCTATATATATATATATAATCGTATCTACAATCATATTGCCATATATATATATAGATATACACACAAGAAACAAACAAACCGCACCATTTACATTGAGACAAGCAAGGCACAAAGTTGTACCCCGCTTCTTTCATGTGTTTGGTGACAACTTGAACCGGTGATTCCAGCACTTTCCCGGAAGGGAGCTGTGCACATTCCGTGGCACCAATCACATTCTCATAGATGGCAAAAACGGGACATAGGTTCTCCACTGCCTGAGCTTCCGGGACATTCCATACATATATATATATAATAACATACATAGAAATAATATCAGGGGAGTTAACACTTAGAATGACCTGATCCAAAGGGCCGCCCAAATTGTACTACTTATATTGAACACACATACATATATATATAACTACATATATAATCCCCTCTCCCTATTGCTACACGTCCCCCAAATACTAAAAAAACATACATTCATCTCCAATTTCTGAAAATTTCAGTTTGATCAATTTAATTTTTCATTGATCTCCTTTAGAAAATAATTTAAAAATCAACGTACCATTTGTGGGTTTCCTCCCCTATATATATAATACTAAAAACTAGTCAGCCCCGGGGTGATTAGTATTAGGGGAAAGCTTCGAAATCAATTTTTTGGCAATATTTTAATTGCATTATATAAAGAAATTAAATTGATTTTGAAATCAAAAAAAAAAATATTATATAAATGTTTCAATTTAGTATTCGGGGGAAGCTTCGAAATCCAATTTTTGACATGTTTTAATTGCTTTATATAAGGAAATTGAATTGATTTTGAAATCGGACAAAATAAGTTGTTATTATTGAGTGTTTTAATTTAGTATTAGGGGGAAGCTTCGAAATCCAATTTTTGACAATATTTTAATTGCGTTATATAAAGAAATTAAATTGATTTTGAAATCGAAAAAAATAGTTTGATTAGGGTTTTAATTTAGTATTAGGGGGAAGCTTCGAAATCCAATTTTTGGTAATATTTTAATTGATTATATAAAGAAATTAAATTGATTTTGAAATCGAAAAAAAATAGTTTCTATTAAGGGTTTTAATTTAGTATTAGGGTTCCCTAATATTAAATACATCCCTAATACTAAAAACTACCTGTCGTGTTTATTATCAGGGAGGTGAACGTTTAGAATTAGGGAGAATTACGTTTTAAATTCACATATATATATATATAATTATATGTACATATTGGTAAAGATTGTCAAGAAACCAGTTTGAAACCATAGTGGTATGTTGGACCCGATGTTCCAGACTGATCTTCTTCCTCGCGTTCATAGCATCCGAAGTCACTGGCCCTAGATGCGTTGAGCTTGGATAGGCCCTTGCAACTAGGCCCACAAATGAAAATGTCGGTTTCGAACTCTGGGTCATTCAAATTCACAGTGAGTCCCGTCTTGACGCATTGTCCTTTCATGTCCTTGAAGATAAGAACATCCTCGAATACGTGGCGTATGTTGGGGTGCTCTCGCATGATCAAGTCTCGTTTCCTTATGGGAACGGCACGCATTGAACTCCAAAATGGGAAAAAAAACAATTTGCCTCATTGAACCAAAAACTATACATATATATATGTATTTATATATATATATTTATTTATTTATTTATACTCGACTATACATACATATATATATATCTATTGATTTATATATTTATTTACATATATATATATATGCACATAAACGCATACAATAGAAACGCTCCACCGCAATGCAACAGACAAGTGTCTTTGCATCCTTTTCAACGGCGAATATCTGCTCAATCTCAATGTTGGTTCCCTGGGGGGCTCAGCAAAACAAGAACGAAAACATATATATATATAATTTCAACATATGTATATATATACATACTATATATATATATATGGGCGGGTGTCTGTGTGTGGGAATGGCTGAACGCATTCTAAGTGTATCGCGCCTGCTGTGTGTTGAGGTATGCAATAGTTTGTTCCAGTACAGTGATGCAGATGTCGGAGCCAGAGCAGGCTGTGGCCACGCGCAGTTTGGTCTTGCCGCTCTGGTTCAACTGCTGAACTCGCCTGAGAATCTCTGAGCGACCCTCATCCCCACAGCAATCCATAAAGTATCGGGCTGTTTCAGCCAAGTTCATGGCTGCTGGTGCCCTTGAAACGCCTTTGCAAAGCTGGGTCGTACTCAATTTGAAAAGACGATTTCTGTGCTTGTTGCTGACAAAGGATATTGCGTTCTCGACATCAAATTTCTTGATCTCACTCAGCTGAATGTGAAACACATTCTTCCATGATTTCATGTGTTGCACCTGATCCCGGCCATAGACATTGGACAACGAGGGCATACTTCTCAATGAAAAGGTCTCACATGCGGAAACGCACAAAAAGGCAACCGCATAGTACCCAATTTCTTTCTTCAGTATGGCAATCAGCCTTGAAGACTTGGCAATTTTGAATGATCTCAAAAAGCCCTTGAGCAAATTCAACCATTCCTTCTCTTGTAGAATGATACAGTAATGCTCCTCAGACTCAGACAGTGAAGACAACTCCCCATGAACGGAACTAGGGCCCTCAGGGTCGCATCTAGGGCTCTCACAAACAGAGGCATCCTCTTCTTCCTCTTCTTGGGGTTCCATATCACCGTCCAAATCATGTGCCATTTCAGCAGCTTCCGGGACAAGAGATTGCTCCCAGACATCATGTGCTACAGTAGATTGCTCTGAAGAATGCGAATGACCATGATCAAGTAGATGGTTTGCAAGATCTTCGCACTGGACAAGGTTGTTGCTCCCATCATACATCAAAGGTTTTGAATCAGTGGAGACTCTTTCCAGACGCTCAACATCCACATACAAAAAGCATTGCTCACAACCAGAAGAGAGATCACGTGGAATGCGTAATCTGGGTTGTAGCTCATGAACCAGTCGAAAGTGCCACGCCCAACAATGTCCCGGATCGCCCTTCCACTCATTACGCATTTGTTGATACGATCTGTCTGGAACCCGGTGAAGAGAAAAAAACATTGCAAAGTCTTCATGTCTGATACTTGTGCATCCCTGGTATTCCAAGATGGCAATGCATTCTCGAACCCTTCCTGCAACCTCATCTTTTCGCATGGACACCAAAATGATTCTGTCCCCCGTATTCAGCATTTTCAAAGGATTCTTCCGAATTTCGTATACCTTGCGAGACTCCTTGGGAGCTAGGAACTGTATGGCCCATTGTTCCTGCACCAATAAGCCACAATATTTTTGATTTTTCATGTGCACTCCCTGAAAAAGGCTCACAGGAATGGCTTCCAAAGGCTCCTCCTGCGTGGACATGGCGCCGCATGTGCTGTCGTACACTTAGAATGCACAACAAATATGTGAATATACGCATACATATACATATATGTGTATATAAAGAGATATATATATATATAAAGATATATATAAATATATGCATAGAAAATTCGCCTTGACCCTGTCAGAAGCAAAACAGACACAATGTCCTTGGGTTCTGAATCTGTGGGCGAAAAAAGATCACATCCAACATATGGGTCGTCGCTCACTGGTGTCGCCTGCAGAGGCAACACATATAATTATATATATAAGGCCGATTGAGACATAAAAAGAGCTGAAAATCAATATCAACAGAGAAGCTTTCACGAACCATATAGCTGACCAAGTATTAGACGCTAAATCTCAATGTGCCTCAGGGTGGAAGCATTGCAACATGTGGGCCAGTTGCATGTCGTCATTGTCGCTGTCTACCTGTCTGGTCATATGGCCATGGTTATCAGGAATGCATAGCATCATTTTGTACACAAAAATACATTCGTCCACATATATATATATATAGTTATTTATATATACCACACCCACCTCAGTGTGATCCTCAACTGGTGCTGCCGTGGATACAACCTGGTCGGTGGATGGTTACGGTGAGTGGGTAGTTGATACGGGGTTTGTATGTAGAAAAAACGGGCTATGGAATATATACCTATATACATATATATATATACTGTTCACATTCCTATTGGACCCAGATCATGTCCGAATCCGGATTGGCATTCTAAGTGTTCCATCCACCACATTTACCCAGTACAAATACATGTGGGATCATCTGTGTTTATCTCTGCAGTACCCCCAACTAGACTATAACACACACACACATATATATATATATATTTATTTTTGAAAAAAACATGAATATAAATATATATATATATAATCCAAACGGTGTCAAGCCTCTCCGCGATCATGTCCCTCTGGAGCCGCTGGGGCCTGACGGGAGGGAACCGAGCATTCTAAGTGATCCAACCATGAGCAGGACTGGTGTTTTGGCTGTGGCAAGTCCAGCTGGAAAATCAAAATGGTGCATCAGAATACATTGACCCTTCAAAAAAAGAAATGCATCAAGTTTCAAATACAACATATATATATATAAACATATATATATAAACATATATATATATATAATTGTTCTTTTTTGTCCCAGATTTGTGCCACACTCCCACCTCAGTGCGATCCTCTGCGGCAACTGGTGCTGCCGTGGATGCAACCTGGTCGGTGGATAGTTACGGTGAATGGGTAGTTGATACGGAGTTTGTATGTAGAAAAAACGGGCTATGAAATACCTATTATGATCAGATGATTCAATTCATTACTGCTTACATTCCTATTGGACCCGTGGGAGACTGCATTCTAAGTGTTCCATCCAACATATTTACCCAGTATAAATATACATGTGGGATCATCTG
>Ga0126342_10009103_pt1 | contig 17788 bp, 12 predicted proteins | sample Cyp1metagenome_FD_92528 | JGI IMG/M metagenome (GOLD analysis project Ga0126342, IMG submission 92528) | Coral microbial communities from Lord Howe Island, Old Settlement Bay, Australia - Cyphastrea 1 metagenome | ecosystem: Host-associated > Invertebrates > Cnidaria > Coral ... | reverse complement strand
ATACATACACATATACATACACATATACATACACATATACATACACATATACATACACATATACATACACATATACATACACATATACATACACATATACATACACATATACATACACATACATACACATACATACACATACATACACACACATACACATACATACACATACATACACATACATACACATACATACACATACATACATACACATACATACATACATACATACATACATACATACATAATAAATACATGTATCTATATATACATGATATAATATCAATATATATATATATATATAAACAAACTATAATATAAACATATTATAAGATATGCGTATATATTCACAAGCCTATATAATATATGTGTAAATTGTAGGAATTCACAAGCCTGAAGATTTCGGCGATTTTGGGATGGTTACCCCAATCCGGTCGCAGCGAGAAGGTTCTACCCAAACCGATGTGATGACTTTCAGTGATAGACATGAAACACAGAAAGCAATGAACATTAGTAGGGATGGCCAACTGAATTGACATATATATATATAATATCGGAATAATAAATATATATATATATATATATATGTATAAATATGTGTATACATATATAATATTCAAATACAATATATATATATAATGCTATCTATACTATACAGTTTATGCAGATCTGTACTGATAAGTTGGATGATCTGATCAGCAATGAAGGAACATCCCACTGGTGGTAACTGGTAGCTCGAGCTAAATGGTGATCGTACGCCCCCCGTGGCTTATCCCAAAAATAAACGGATTATACAACTTACTGACTATAGTAACGTGCTATATAGGCTATATACGCTATCCATGTAGTAACCCATACGGAGGTTTCCAAAGTCATGGGGGTACCCCCAGTTCTCATCCATTTTTAGATAATGTCAACCCTGGATTAATAAACCCCAAACGGCCTTTTAATTGGGGCGGATACATTTATATATCACAATTGTGACTATTTGGAGGGTACATCGACAGTTTTCGTTTATTCATCCGGAGTTGACAACACTGACTATAGTAAGTAGGATGATCCTGCAAGGAGTCACCTCTGAGTTAACAGCTACTAGCGACTAGTGTCCAAACTTTTTCTTGGCATTAGCTTATCCAACTCTTGCTTTCCGAATTTCCCGCGCAATCCTCAAAGGCGACGCTAATATGGTTACAAATCATACCCTCTGATACTTTGACATAGCCATGGAAAATCACCTTTCTTGTTAAATCATCCAACTAGATGGGCCACCTAAACCATAGCTATGTTGAATTACCCAAATTCCTACATCTTATATCCCCAAAGAATTTGGGACCCTATCCGCCTACCCTTTTCATGACCTGCATCCGAGCGACACCGGCCACGGGGGTGACCACCATCGTCACAGTGATCAAGGTCCACATGCCATCTTCCTCGGCTTCGCAACAGAGGAAGATCTCCAACTCAACGATTCGGGATGGGGCCAAACACCGGCCAGACCAAGGGACGCAAATTTGTCTGGTGCTTTTTTTTTGGGTGGTAGTTGTAGTCTAAATGAAGGGTAGTCCAAAATGATGTTGAACACCTTCAAATAACAGCAAGATGTGTAGGCGGGTATTTCAGATACAGGGAAACGGATTCATCATTAATTTATATAATTAATTGTGATTAATGCAAGTATGATATGGAGGTTTCCGAAAATGGAGGTACCCCTAAATCATCCATGTTCATAGGATTTTCCGTGATTTTCCCTTATAAACCATACACTTTGATCATTTTGGGGGCATCCCCCAAATAATGGAAGCCCCCCATATGGAGATTTGAACCAAAACTTGGATATGCATCCCAGTTGCAAGGCGATCTCCATTAATATGACATATCACCTGTTAAAATGTGGCTTGTGGGTACCCTCTGGTAAACTAACATAACTAACATAACGAACATGGGAAAACTCACTATTTCTATAGTCATTATCCATAGCTATTTTGACATAACCAGAGGGTAAGTATTACAATGGAGATCAATAAGTTCCAAACTTATGTTCACCCATCGTTAGAACCATCAGTTTTCCACAGTTTTCCGAGTTCTGTTTCCCAACTGACCTATCTTGCCCATATACTCCATGGTGCTGGAATATTTAGCATCATTTGCCCTAAAAATCACCCAAATGAATGTAGGTAAATATACCATACATGGAGCATATGGGTTGGGGGCCGTAACCTTTGTACCAAAAACGGGGCCAATGATTGGTGATCTGAGCCAACTTCTAATGCGGTCAAGCTTCATCTGGTGGAAGGTACGGCTTCACACTGGCCTTGTGGCGGTTTCGATCTTGCTGCGACCCACCAGACAGATTTCCCAACGTTGCGGAAGATTATGGCAGCGGCCACCAATAAATTAGCTAAGTTAGTTTATAAGTCCAATAACTTTATGGTCTATGGTAGATATATCTGATATATCTGTATACTTACATGTATTATACTTACTATGGCTTACAAACCAACTTATAACCGGAGGGCGATACCTTGTATGGCAAAGTAATGTACCTTCACAGAACTATTATATACTTAGAAAAAATGTGAGAATCATATGTGCAATGTCAAACGTATAACTGATTAAGCTTCCGTGGGCGATTCTTAGACCCAATGATGAAGGATCAACGTTGAAATTTGTCAATGAAGAATCACCGATTCTCAATCTTGATATGTACACTAAATTCATTAGTCAAATCACTATACCGCAGTGATTAGCCATCAATGTTTACCAACTTGGGGTGGTATCATAGCTGGTTTGATGATTTCAGTATATTGGTACCATCACTATTAATCCTTGGGCCGGCATTGCTTCACACCCTATGAATTTAAAAAAACAGAGTGTTTCTGGGGCTGGCAAGCTCTTCACCCCTGCAAGTCACTGGAATCACTAGAGTCTACAGTCTGTGGTTCTGGCATCAAACACTCGCGTTCCGCTGACCACCAACTGGCTTCCCATGGATGGAACATTGTCTGGTTGGTGGTTTCAGCCCCTCTGAAAAATATGAAAGTCAGTTGGGTTTACTATTCCCAATGTATGGAAAAAATGTTCAAAACCACCAACCAGTTGTGTACTTGACAGCTCCAGCGCGGTTTGTTCATGGTGGCCCCGAAACACCGACCGAAACTTTTCCGTTGCATCCGTTGCACTTTGGAGGGGGCAAAATGGGGTTTATCATCAGCGCCTTGAACGGCGCAAGTCCTGACAAACTCTGCTTGGGCAATTCCTACGCCATATCCAACCCTGAACATTGGGGGGACCCCAAAACCATGGGACCAATGGGTTTTCCGATGAAATATATGGGTAATCTATGGTAATTTTTCGTGGAATGAGAAAGGCCACCAACCACATCCAGCATCCCCAACAGATAGTAGCGCAACTTGTGACATGTGCCGAGCTACCACTGGATCGGCACATGGACATGCTTGGCCAAAACAGGCTTGGGAATACTCAGATATTCGAACATATTGAGCATGCAGTCACACCATGTCACATCCGCAAAAACTGATTCCAGGTTGTAGGGCTTCTCGATCTCCAAAAAAAAATATAGAATAAAATGCATCCAGCAATGCCAGAGAGGCATCCAACCGGCCCGACCACCACAACTCGAGACAAGCATGGCTACATGCAGGTTTGCTGCCAAGTGATTCAAGCTCATGCCGCTCGCGGATCTCTCTCAGCTCTTCTGCTCCTCGCTTCTTTTTTGGAGGTCGAAAGCCTTCGTGAGCTTTCTGGCCATGGCCGTGCCTTGAGAGGTCATGTCCTGCAGGTCTACATTTCCTGGAGGTGTTCCTGCTGCTCTCGGAAGATGGCTTGGCCATGGCTTGGTACCACGATCCTTGTTGCATTGTTGCTGGCAACATCATTTTATGAGATGTTTGGATGTAGTGATCCATTCCGATATATTCCTATCTTAGCTGGTTGAATCATGAATTTTAAACATTCTTAACTCCACATTTTGAAGGATCATAGTTTTAAAGCTTAAGTCACTATTCAGGAGGATTAAACCATATTAAACCCTCTATTTTTGGTGGTTCCCTATTTTTCATTGCCAAATTCCGACCAAGCGACAAAGATCAAGGCGGCTAGGAGTGTGGCTGTGGCCATTCGGCACGCGAACATGCCACCCTGCGGTGAAATCTTCCGGGTGCCCCCAGTGAACCGGTTTCAATGGATTGCTGGTTGGTGGTATACCAATAGCTCTTGACTAACAGTTTGCGAACTTGAACATGGCCATTTAGTTCGTTGATTTACCCATCAAAAATGGTGATGTTCCAGAGTTTTTTGTAGGTTTACCAAGGGGAAATCACATCTTCTGGTTGGTGGTTGACCCACCCCTCTGAAAAATGATGGAGTGAAAGGCAGTTGGGTTGATGACATTCCGAACTAAATGGAAAAATAAAATTCAATTTACCATTCATGTTCCAAACCACCAACCATATTGGTTTCAGGGAAAATTTTCACTTCGGAAAGCCCCATGATCTTCATGGCAAAAGCTATGGTTTCCACAGATCGATCCATTGATGGTAGCTTGGAAGATCTCAGATACCGTATACTGGGCTATCAACCATTTTCCACTAAAATACATGTCACCACTAAAAGGCCATGGTTTGGGTGGATTTTTCACCATGTTTCCAACCATTTTCCCCTAAAAACCAGGGTTTTTCCCTAAAAACAATGTTTTTTTCCTCTAAAAACCCATTGGTTTTTCCAAGTTTTCCCGTCACCTTCCGCAGCCCCCGCAGCCCACCGGTGGCCGCCTTAGCCCATCCGTGGCGCCAGGCGGCAGGATGCAGCGGCACCCGCAGCCAGTGGCGGCAGCCCGTGAAGCTGCCGGAGCCCGAAGCGATGCGCCAGCGCCAGCCCTGGGAGCTATGATATGGTTTGCCATATGTTTAGATGATAGACAAATAGGTTGCTATTGAAAATAGCACTAGAAATAGTTGATTTTCCCATTAAAAATGGTGATTTTCCATAGTTTGCCATATCTTATAATTGAATAGGTATAATGTGGGGCCCCCAAATGTTATAAATTGGTTTATAAAGTTTATAAACCCCATGAATACTATAGTTATAAGTATCATAAACTAAGTTTATAAAGTTTATAAACCCCATATGGTTTACCATATCTGGTTGTTGGTTTCAACCCCTCTGAAAAATATGAAAAACATAGCTATTGAAAATGGCCATAGAAAAAATGATTTTCCCATAAAACAATAGCATGATGATGTTCCATAAATATTCCAGCACCATGGAGCATATGGCTATGGTTTACCATATGTTTAGATGATAGGATTTGATAGGATTTGATGGAATTTAATATGGATTAGTATGGTTTTATTACTGTAATATGGTTTAATGGGGTTTAATGGGATTTAATATGTCAATGGCCATTTCAGGAACCGAAATTGGAGGTACCTACCATATATAAGGCTTACCATATGAGCTATGGGCTATGGTCATCCATCCTATTAACATGTTCTGTTATATCTAAATAATATTAACATTACCAGGTTTGTTTTCTCACAGAAGGGGATGGTCATACAACCATCAATAGGGTTTAATATACCCCCATATGCGAACCATGGTGCTGGTATATTTACCTACAAAACTGGGTGATTTTGTTCGGGCACATGTTGGTAAATATTCCAGCACCATGGAGCATATGGCTGTGGCTTACCATATGTTTAGATGATAGGATTTGATAGGATTTGATGGAATTTAATATGGTTTAATATGGTTTAATATGGTTTATAATATGGTCTACCAGTAATATGTTTAGATGATAGGATTTGATAGATTTTGATGGAATTTAATATGGCTAAATATGGTTTGAAGGGATTTTATGGTCAAATCTATGATTTCATGGATTTTACTGGGATGGCTACCATCACTTGTAGAGGTCTTGACCATGAAACATATGGCTTATATTATAATTTAATACAGGTATAATATGGTTTATTTCTAATAGGGAATGATGTAATTGTAAATTTGGGGTTCCCATAAATGGGGAACGAGGTTCATGGCATTGAAGAAAATTCACCTCAAAATTGTGATGGATGAAGAGCACTACGCTGGTCCGTCATCTTCCGGAGGAGTAACGTCAGGAGACCTCCAAATGAAGCCCAAAAGCGGGGCAAGACCTTCGTCTCTCGCCGCTAAGTTTTCCATGCAGGTGCCAAAGTTATTGCCACCATCCATTGTAACTAGGAACCGCTGATCAACCAACCTGCCCCCTGCCTGAAAGGTTGTGGGTGGCGGCGAGCTGGTTCCATGCCATTCGTACTTGCCATCATCCTCAGGGTCAACGCCAGTGGTTTGTCAAGGCCTTTGGGGTGGGGCCCGGCCAGTTTAAGCACCTCAAGCTCTGCGCGCATCGACCGGAATTCTCTGTAGAGACCGCCAAATAGCTCAATCATTTCAACTTGGGACAGAAGGTGTAGTTCCAAGTTCACGACCTCATTCATGTTGTCGTCCATGGAGGAGGCTCCAAAATGGATGGTTTATTTCATGGAAAAGCCTATTAAAATGGATGATTTGGGGGTACCCTGAAACGGTTTTATGGCAAATCTATGGTCCATTAAACCTTTATAGATATTTACAAAAGGTTTGTTGGTTGATTTTAACATGGGGTTTACCATGAGACCTATGGTTATCCTATGGTAAACCTACAAATAGCGAAAATCATCATTTTTCAAGAGCTATTATCCCTGGAAAGTTATCTAAAAATGGATATCAGTGTTTGAGAATGGTCAGTGATGGGTAAACAACCAACAATAATGGATGAAGTTAGCTAGGTTAGTCTACCAATCATGGATGGGAAAACCACCATTTTGAATGGGTAAATCCGATTAATCCATCATAAATCATCTACGAATGGGTCATTTTATGCCAATTTTCATGTGTTAAATAACCAGAAGGGACTATACTCGATATACTCATTGGCTTAAGGGAAAATCTTAACCGGAAACCATATGGGTTTTACCATGAAGATCATCGGGGGTTCCGATATAAAAAAATATATGTAAACCAGTCCAATTATATTGGGGGTTCCCTATGGTTATCCTATAGTTTTACATGGCCGTTTCATATGATTTATCTTCATTTGATATGGTTCTAATAGAGATAAGAAGGATAATAGCGATGGGTTTTCCCATTGTTCCGCTGCGGTAAACATGCGAAAAGATGTGGAGAATCCGCCATTTATCCTAGGTGAAGCCCCCAGCGTATAGTATAGTTTTAAACCACCATTTAACCGATAAACAAGCTATGTGCGTCAACTGTGTATATATAGTCATCCTCCAAAAAAACTGCCGGCAATCATGTCGGTAAGCAATTTTGTATCAGACTTCAGTCGAGAAATCTTGGGGAGTGGCCATCTAGTTTTGTGGGATGATCTCGGCTTGGAACGCGGCACATTTTTACATGGCTGGAATGGTTTGATGTACAGGTTTCATCATTGCCATGGCTGGAATTCCCGAATTCAAAGATTTCCCCAGGAGTGGAAAAACTTCCATTTCTAGATGACTTGTTGATTGAAAATTCTATTTCTAGTGGATTTCCTAGCCAGTATTTCCTAGCCAGTCCCGACGTTGCATGGCTTCTGTACCTGGCATTTCGTACCTGGTGCCGCTAGCCAAGCGAAGCCTTGATACTTTCATATTTTGGATTCAACAGTGATGGTAAGTAAAACAATGATCCACCCCCTCCCTACACTCTTGCAGAGGATGTATGTATACATAACTATATATATTTATTATATATATATATATATATATTATATGTTGGCAAACCTACTGTTTGTTTTGCATGCTATGGGATTGGCTCAAAATTCTTCAGAGTTAGCTGGTTTCAAGATGGTTTGGCTTCAGGAAATATGAGGTATACCGCCAAAATTGTTATTGACAGATCGACCCATTGTTTTCAAACATCATTTGATTTTGAGAGCGGGAGACTGTGGGAGTGCGTTGTTTTCACTGATGTTGCTTCAAGATCTCATCTATACGCATACCTCAAAATTTCATCCAGCCGGGGTCACAAGAAACAAAACCTTTTATGCACAAGCATCAATGGGAATTTCAGGATCCTAAATTGGAGGTACCTACCATATATAAGGCCTATTTTTCAGGCCTAAATTTCAGGGAATATCCCCCCAAAATATGGCCTTATATGTAACGAGAAACTAAATAACACTATCAATGCTTCTATGTCATTGCTACTGGCTACCCGTGGATGAACAAAAAAAGACGCCAGAAGAATGGCAATGATACATCCATATACATATACATCTATAGATACTTATCCATATATTATATATGTATGTATTGTGGAAAACTGTTGGCTTCAAGTCTTCTGTGTATACGGTACATATCCAAGTTTGCACATCAGGCAACAAGAAACTACAAGGACCTGAAAGCAAACCTGCCAAAAAGCTGAGACAATTTAATTTGGTAGAAATATGCAAAAATACGGTCAGTTTTGCTATGAAATATTGTATTGTATTGAGCCATTAAATAAATTTTAATTTTACCCGGTTGCGCCATGCTCAAATGATAGGGTTGTGTTTGCTTCCATGTTGCATGTCTTTTTAGCAAGCGTGAACACGAGGAAGCAGCACTTTTGATTGACAGAAGATTTCATTTTGTCCCCAAGCAGTACTGCATCTTCCTGACAGAGCTCTCTACATCAGAAAGAGATATGGACTGTTTTGCAAGGGTAAGCATATTGTTCCCTTGAAAAAAGTTGTGTTTTTAAACCCTAGTACAGTATCAACTCAGATTCTAAGGGCGACAGCATGCTTCTCATAAGCCATGCTTGAAAATTTAAAAGAATGTGACATTCCTTGAGGAAGTTGTGGCATACCTCTCTGCAACATTCTTCTACAGAGGGGGCAACATTCCTTTGAGAAAGTGTAAAGCAAGACCCTGAGATGTGCAAAGCATTCCTTTAGAACAAGTGCGTTCTGTCTTCAAGATATTTTAATAAACATATATCAATCCTGCCATAGAGGTAGTGGTCCTTTTAGAGAAGGGTAGCATTTCTTTAAAATATAATTGGCATATACATTAGCGTTTTTCAAAAAAGCGGCATTCCTTGCAGACAGTACTTGATGGCTTCATGAAATATTGATTTGAACAATGGTGTTATGCGATATTCCTTCAAAAAAATATTCGTTTGGAAAATACAATATCATTTTCAAATAACAGAATTCACTGTATGATATTATTATTGTTATTAGCATTATCATCATATATATAAATGCATTTATACACAATATTCCTTTCAAAAGTGTGTAGCATCCCTCTGAGAAAGTAGCCTTCAAGACACACAGCAGTCCTTGTGAAAGAGTATGGCTGAGTATGGTATGGTTTAAGTTCTTGTACAAAAGGGGACCCTTTCATACATACAGCAATCCCTTTGAACGAGGGTGATGTTTCTGTAAGAGAGCGCAATGCGTGGAATTGCCATTTGAAGAAGTATAGTGTTCCTTGCATAAAGTACAGCATTATTTTGAATGGGCATTCTTCAATAAGCAGTTGCACTTTAAGAGACCATGGTATTCCTGGAGGACAGTGCAGCATGCCTTTATGCAAGTTTCCTGGAAAAGGATGCAATATATTCGTTCATTCCTTTGAAAAGAGGGTGGTATTCCTTGCTCAGAAGAAAACTACACTAACAGAGCCACCACCTCCAGAAAATAGGAAATAAGGCCTTCCTCTTCTAGAAAATAAGGTTTCCCCCCAGAAAACCACGAAAAAACTGAAACATAGTCTTTTTAGCTCAGAGAGGTCCCTCTTAAGAGACTAATTTTCTTTTTGATGACTGGTTCCTGCATGCCGACATGTGGAAACAGACACAACGAAGTCCGAAGAAATTTGATCTCAGGGAAAGGCCGGAAGTGAAATTGATGAAAACCTCGAGAACACCTAAAAAAAGAAAACAAATCAGAAAAAAAAACTAACCCTATGTCTCAACCGATCATGGACCTCCATTGATTTTTCTTTCTGGATAGTGAGTTGGATGCCAAAGCAGAAGAGCAATGCAATGTGCAATATTGAAGAAATTGATTGCGTTTCATGGTGTTGCCAATGAAGAGAATGCTTTGACCAAAAAAGCGCATTTGGCGCACTCCCCTGATCCCCTGCTCTGTTGATTTTCGGTATATCTGAGTTTTTCTTGCATATTTATCCACGGCCGCCCTGCACAAAAAAATCTAACAAAAAACAACATGTGTATAAAGGTATGCTTACAGTGAGGGTATTGGGACAGTTTTCCCGATCCAAACCATCATTCCAGGGTCCCGCAGCGATGTGAAATCGCAAAATAATTTATCCAGATATATCGACACCAAAATAGCAAGAATGAAGCTGTATGATCAACTACCTTCCACCTACCGGATGATTGTTGGTTTATACACCATTTGCATCCAATGTCAATGTTCAATACTGCTATACCGATTTGTTCAAGCTTAAATCCTTGATCTACATGATTGAGCAATGTTGAGCAACAACTTGAACCCACCATGTTCCATGGATTTCGGCCGTTTTTCCACAATCTTTCATGTGTAAAATCACATTGTTTCCACCATTCTTGATGGTTTAACCATGGTCAATCCCCAGTTTTCCACCACTTTTCATGGACTTTCCACAGTTTTCCATCACTTTTCACAGATTTTCCACAACTTTTCTCTCCCCAAAAAGGGGTCCCTTCTCCGCCCCGCCCGGCTTTCTTCGGTCCTTGGCCGTGGCCTTCGCCGCCATCTGGGCGATCTGGGCGGAGGCTTTGGCGCCCAAGCGGAGGCCCAGAATCGAGGCGCAATGGCGACAGGCCTGGCATCTGGTGCTTCTGGTGCCAGCCACAATGGGAGATACCCTCTGGTAAATTAACAGTTCGACCCTGGCATTCATCGGGGTTGGAAAACTAGTTTCCATTAAAAATTGGTGATTTTCAGGGTCTATGTTTATTTACCAGAGGGTAAATAATGGGTTTTTTTGATATTTTCCATGATTTCCATGGAAATCCATGCGGTATCAATGGATGATACTGGTGCGGTGCCAGGGTTGAAATTTATGGCACATTAATGGATAATCCATTCATGGTATATATATATATATCATATATTATACTGGTTGGTGGTTTCAACCCCTCTGAAAAATATTTGTCAGTCGGGATTATTATTCCCAAAATATGGAAAAATAGAATTCATGCTCCAAACCACCAACCAGATACTGTTTCCGGAAAATTTTAGAAGATCGGGATTCGGGTCACCGGTTACGCTAACAGCCTGATCTACGCAATGACCTGGGTAGGATCGACAACAAAGTCTTAGGACGTTGGATTGCCGACTTGCGCCACTGGGCTGCATACCACACGGTGGCTTCACAGACTTGCCGCTTCCGGCTTGATCGGTACAAACATCAATGAAAATATCGGTATCAGCTTTCATATCACTATTAAGACACACATCGCCAACATGTTGCAGAATTGAACTTTTGAAACACCAAAAGCATATATCTGAAAACTGGTGCAGTGTAACGCCAAGTGTCTCTTGTACACTCGACCAACAAACACAGCAAATTAGTGCTCTGGTAGGGAAACAATCGGGAGATAAACCAACAAGTAGATTTAGATATCAGTAGGACAGTTGCTGGTTGGTGGTTGAGCCACCCATCTGAAAAATATGAAAGTCAATGGGACGAATTATCCCATATATTATGGAAAATAAAATTTATGTTTGAAACCACCAACCAGGTTGGTATTTATATCACCAGCAAACATTGTCAAAATGGTGATTTCATGCATATATAACCGGTCAAACATTGTCACCAGTATATATATATATATATTCATCCATACTGGTGATTTCACCCAACAAATTTGGGATTATCGATAAGATTATTGTTGGGATTTGACTGAGCCATTAAAAAGTCCCCTGACGACAAACCAGGTACAATGTGGGCCCCCCAAATGTTATAAATTGGTTTATAGAGTTTATAAACCCCATGAATACTATAGTTATAGGTATCATAAACTATAGTTATTATACCAATGGCCATTTCAGGAACCTAAATTGGAGGTAACTACCATATATATAATATATATATAAGGCCTAAATAAGGCCTATGTGAGGGAATATCCAAACAAAATATGGCCTTATAGGGTACAGTACCTCCATTTTAGGATCCTGAACTTCCCCTTGATTATAGTTATTTGCACCAACTTAGCGATTTCGCAAACGGGGCCCCACTGTGTAGTATTACCCCTGAGAACCAATCACCAGGGGTATCAAATGAGCCAGGCTCAGGTAGCTACCTGCCTTCATGTGCAAGCTGTGTACATTGCAATGGGGCTTTCCTAAAATGTGAGTACCCCAATAGCTAGATGGTTTATTTCATGGTAAACCCATCTATACATGGATGATTTGGGGCTACCCGCCCCCAGTTTAGGAAACACCCAGTTTAGTGCATGTCAGTAAAAGTGTCTGATTTTTGAACCCCAAAATACATGTGAACATGTTGAAAGGCCGTGGAAAGGTCCATATCATGTTTATACTCACTCCAGAAAAAGTGAAACTCCAATAACTAGTTATTAAATCACTGTTCTATCTTTTTGGGTTTTACCATATGTGCGTCTACAATCAAATACATCTATACATCCAAAAAACCAGGTTCTTCAATTCGTGACCCTTTTGAGGCGGTGGAGGTGTAACCCTTCTTGGGGTCAAGTGATCTCAAATTGCTGGTCAAAAACTCAACTTTGAAGAACCAGGTACATGTATATATGAATATATATAGACAAAACGACAATGTATATATACATATGTATACATGTATATGTATACATATATATGTATACATGTGTATATATATATGTATGTATATAGATAATACATACAATGACATACGTAACCTTTCTTCAAGAGTAAAATATATGCTATTCAACTCTACTCATTTTTATCTGTATACGGTTCAATCCCTAATCCCAATGCTATTCACATTTTACGCTGCTTGATCTTCGCCTTTTTGTAGCTCAACCCCCCGCGAATTTCAAGGTTGAACTGCTCAGTTTGTGGAAGCCGACGTTGCAGGTCAACTCCCTTTCTTTGCAGCTTGAGATCACTCATTGGATCGGTTTAAGGGAACATTTTAACCGGAACCCCCCATATTTAATGGTAAAAACCATGGTTTCCGGTTAAGATTTTCCCTTAAACCAATCCAATGAATCACTCATTTCCCACGTTTCCTGATTGAATTCTCCATTGAAAGTTAGTGAACCATGAGAGAGTTGACCTCTCGTTTCCCATTCTTCAGATTGACTTCCTCATTTCTTCCATTTTTACTTAGATTAATATACCATTATTAGCTATATATATATATTCAATTGATATGCCATCCATATCCCATCAATATCCCTTAATCATGGATTTAAATGTATTAATAGGAAATTCCATGATTTTCCCAGTCATATCCATTACTATTCCATCATTTTCCCATGAATAATGGATTTATTATCTCATTCATATCACATTTTTCCCCTTGATATCCCATTAATATCCAGATAATTATGGATTGAAATACATCAATTATTCTTCCATGATTATCGATATAATTTAATTTTTATTCATATATTACAGTATTATTATTATTCCATTTAATTATTGTTATTATTATCCATATCTGGGTAAATTATAATATTCACTAACCTGAAATAAGGTTATTTTGGGTTAATTCCCCTTCTTGACTATGATTCCAGGCTTAGGTCGAACAGGGTGCGGTCCTTATAATTTACCCAGATCCATATGATTTTGTCCATGGATTTCCACGATGACAACCTCCGGCCTCATCGAAGCCTGCAACCCGGGCGGCTTCCGGGGTGGCCTTGCAGGTTGAAATTTGAAAATGGGTAGTTTAACTTTGAACAAACATCTATCTGTCTATATATATATATACACATACATATATATATATATACATAAATATATGATGTATATACATATATGTATATCTATACATATATGTATATCTATACATATATATATATGTATATATATATGTATATTATACATGTATACATATATGGGGTGTTGGACATCTTATATCTGTGTTTAACATAATTATAACGGTGGTTTAACCATGGTGTAATGAGGGTTTCATAATGACAGTTGATGGATATTGATGGTTTAACCCTGGACAAATTATGGGGATATCCGGATAACTAGGATTTAAGCAGCCAAAAATGCAGATGTAGCTATAAAGATAATATGGGTGAACACGTGTATAAATTGGGCTTCAAGCATGGAACTGGGATGTTTGATCATCATTGCTGTTGAACTATAGGATTTATAACCCAGATGATCCATGGTGCTGGAATATTGACCAACATTTGCCCGAACAAAATCACCCAGTTTTGTAGGTAAAGATACCAGCACCACGGAGCATATGCGTATGACGAGGCACCACAAGTTTGGACAACTGAATTAGATTTTGATATATACATGTAACCGGACCAGCTTGAACAGGATGTGAGATAAGAATAGACACCAAGAATTAACGTATACCAAACATATACTGATTACTGTATGTAGAATTATCTGTCCGTTGGTCCAGCACCATCAAATCAAATTTCAAAATCACCAAGCATGACTAAACCATATCCATATGATGAAAAAAAACAACCAAATTTCTAGGCAAATAAGCTTCACATAGCTTGATAAAGCAGAAATTCGCCATGGTTGGGCCGGAATGAGGACTCACCGGCTAGTTATAATTTCCGATGTCGTGGTGATTTTGTTTTTAGTTTGAATATTGTTGCCCTTTTGGTGAAAATAGGCTAAGGCCAATTTGGTTATACCTTCCGGTAATCAGACATAGCAACGGCAATTTCTCCACATTTGGAGGTTTATAGCTATCATCTATAGACAGAGGATTTTCCAGCAAACCATGTTTGATTAATGGATGGTGCACATTCGTTGCTGAATGTTGGGCAACCTGGCGAACGCGAACCTTCGCCCCCGCACCCCCCGAAGGGGGTGGGGGTGGCGCATTCACCATGATTCGATGGTGGCAGAGCGGCTTTGCGTATCACAAGTGAAGGTGTCTAATTATCATTGCGTTGGCCTGAAAAAATAAGGAACTTTTTTTCCCAAAACTGCGAATCCTATGGGAAAATCCATGAATACGTGCAGCAAATCCCTGTCACTTGTATGATAAAACAAAGGTTTCCTGCAGATTTTGTAATCCTGGCCTCCATGCACAATTTTTCAAGGTCACACCTCCATTTTTCTGATAATGGAATCCATGTTGCTTTTTCCCGATCTCATTTCTCACGACATCTCATTGTTTCCCTAAATCTCATGTCTTTCTTGTTTGTTGTCCCACTAAATTCCCATATCTGGTTGGTGTTATACCTACCCCTCTGAAAAATATGAAAATCAGTTGGGATGATGACATTCCCAACTGAATGGAAAAATCATCCAAATGTTCCAAACCACCAACCAGATTAACCACTATTAACCACTATTAACCACCAGTAAACCACACCACCAATCAGATACCTGCTTACTTTAACCAGCTTAGATCCCCCTTTTGACAAAAACCCTCCAATTCTTGGTGGAATCTTCGGTCCTCTTTGTGGTGAACTCCACTAAGGAATAGGTCCAGAGGAACCTGAGATTTCTGCAGCAAGACGTCGATGGCGAAGGGCGACTGCTGTGAAAAGTGTGAACATTTGTTTTTTTTGGATACTGAAAGAATTAAGATTTTCAGATAATTGGGATTGTATAATTTTAGTAATTGGGATTATGTAATTGGGATTCTTTGTAGAATTCAGATTTTTTTGGATTCTATAATTGGTGTATCACCAATTGATAATTACACAAAGAATTTCACCCTTATTTGTAATTGGTGCATTGTTTTTTCTATAATTTTTCTGTATCACCAAATTCACAAGTGGGATTAGGGATTGAATCAAAGCTCTGGCGTTTGGTTTCATAATTGGTGGATATTGTATATCTGGGATTCATCAGTCAGGGAATTTCAACTTTGGGATATGGATTTTGCGGGTTGACTATCGATGATTTGGGGTTTTGAAGATCATAGAATCCATTAAAAAACTGGGAGTTCCCATTCATTTCCATCCGTTCTTTGGCCATCCAATCCTTTTCAGTGGATTGATTTTCAGACCAACCCTGAGAAACCAAGCCCCAACTTTCCCACTGGAAAAAATCCGCTTCGTCATCCCCGATCTGGTGAGAATCCAGATCGGCGCCCATGGATTTAAATTGTGTCTATGCTTTTTACTTCTTTCCATGAATTCAGGGAGTTTTATATATTTTTTTAACGTATTTTTGTGCACGTTTTAAATGTATTTTTATGTATTCTTTGGCTTCCATTTTTTCTTTCATATTTGCGGCGCAAGTGATGAAGAGCCTTCTCAGGTATCCGCGATCATTTTTAGGATCTCCGCCAGAGCACGAACACCGACCTACGATCTACGAGGTGGTTGGACGCGGAAGCCGCCGGATCCCGGAATTGTTAGTTTCCATGTACCCTCTGGTAATCAAACATAGCTGGGAAATCCAATGTAAATGGGGTTTTAGTGGGACAATCATCGCGCTGAATGACACGTTTGATATCTGGAGGGTTATCCTATTACGTATTCCATAAAGTATACCATTACTATCCATTATTGCTGTTATTAAGCCATTAGCGAACATTCATTAAAGGGACGCCCATTCATCTACTTTTAAGCTGGTTAGTACATTTTACGATTGATGGCAAAAGATCAAAAGATTCTTTAGTATCTATGCAAGGTTGACCAACCAGATTTTAACTTAGATAAAGTAATTATATGTAATTATGTAGAAAAAATACCATTAATCTAAGACTATCATCTGACCATTACAAAGTACTAAAATTCTATCATAACCAATCCATAGTTCTTTTAATATTCCTAGACAATGCCGATAATATGGATATATAATTATATAATAACCATCCAATCATTTAAATTTTCAAACCAACTGTTCATGTCAACTGTCTGAAAAAACCTCGCCGGCATCGCCATCTGCATTCAGGGAACTCCCGAAGCTTCTCCCAACTCAGGCATTGAACGCAGCAAGGATTCCTGAGGAAAGTGAAGGAAGAGGGATGAAAAAAAAACATGTAAGGCAAAACTGGGAGCTGACTTCATAAAATAGAGGGTCTTATCATAAAAAAATCAAATTTGAGGTATCAAAATCAGACATTTGATTTGTCAATGGATTGATCCGGGACGATTCAGTAGAAACTGTTGATCCAGATCTCTATTTTCACATCTTAAAGTGCTGTCCAAAACTCACCGGAACATGATCTTTACATACATTTACTAGGCTCTAACCCCAAAAAAATGATTCAACTGTCATCTAGGATTTCTTTCAGGAACCACACCAAGAAAAAAATATTCCCCAGCCGTAGTGGATGTCCCACTGGGAAAATACATAAAATCATCAACTCAGCGAATCCAGGTGGAAAAAATCATGCTATTTCCAGCTGGATTGTGATGCCAGCGTATTTCCTAATGTTATACCAGCTGGTTGGTGGTTTTCCCAATTTATTCATGATATCCATAATATATATATATATATTATATAAATATATGTGAATCGCCAAATGCATGTGCCTTGATGTGACTCCAGTTAACTCCAGGATGGATCTCATATAACCTCCATGGGGCCCCTTTTGGTTCAGGCCGTGGTGGGAGGGTTTGTGGACTTCGCTGT
>Ga0126342_10009102_pt1 | contig 17789 bp, 14 predicted proteins | sample Cyp1metagenome_FD_92528 | JGI IMG/M metagenome (GOLD analysis project Ga0126342, IMG submission 92528) | Coral microbial communities from Lord Howe Island, Old Settlement Bay, Australia - Cyphastrea 1 metagenome | ecosystem: Host-associated > Invertebrates > Cnidaria > Coral ... | reverse complement strand
CTTTCGTTTTTATTCATATGTATTCCCAGTTGTTTTTTTTTGATCCTCCCTTTCCGCAGTTTCTGGACGATTTTCACTACGATCGTCCTTATTTGTTTTTTTGATCCTTATTTGTTTTTTTTTGATCCCTCGATTTTTTTTTTGATCCTTATTTGTTTTTTTTTGATCCCTTAGCCCGCGATGGATGTAGTGCGAAAATGTGCGTCCGAGAAAAAAGTAAAGGTAGAATGCCAGATAGAAGGCCGGGTAGGACAGCAGATGGAATGTCGGGACTAAGGGCCTTTTCATGCATTTTATCACCACCCCATAGGTGCTGGGATTTCTTGAGGGTCACGGGCTGTGATCCGAGGTTTGTGCCCCTTCCCCGCTGCATGGATTCACTTTGTTTTCATGTGTATAGTTGTATAACTTGCAAAATGTTTTTCAGCCAGCAGATTTGCATGTCAAATTCACTGCAGCAGTGCGTCCATCAAGTTGCGAGGCGAGCTATCGCGTGACAGAATGATTGGTCATTTTTTTTGGATCCACAAAGGAATCGCTGGGGAGTTGCAAATAGTTTGGGATAGGTTTGGGCCTTGCACCTGGCACCCATTCCGAACAGCCCTGATCGGAATAAACCTGGTGGCAATCCACCGTTTTTTTTTTTTTCCTCCACCCTTCCCCTTCTACAGCGAAGCATGTCCCCATCAGATCCGCAGCCGCCGTGCCGGCAAAAGGAGATCTTGGCCTGTCATTGCGACCATGACCAGAACGACCACGACGACTATTTGTTGCTCACCACTTTTGCCATTCCATCTCACCTGTCACTACTTCAATGCTGTGAAGTTCCAATCATAAGTCTCATGCGTGCCGATTTTCATTCTCGCTCTGGCCGCATCAGCCATTTTCATTTCCAGGGGTTAATTTGCTGGGAGAAAAAATGCGGGAATAATAACAAAACTGTAAAAAACGAGTACCGAAAAAGGCAGCGAGAAAGGACGTGTTCTTGGGGGCCGTCCGTGCTTGGGGCGGGCCCTCCCTGCCGGTAAGGGCAGTGGCGCAGTGTCAGTGTGAGACAACATGGCACAGAAATGTCAAAATACGCGTGGGATAGAATATAAATTGAAAATTTGCACGATTTTTCTTGTAATATTATATTTGTATATATATGTATATACATATATTATAAGGCAAGTCCGTTTTTCCGGCAACATGTGCCACAGAGGGCATCACACAAAAGGAAATTATTCGAATTCCCGCAAACACACCGCAGCTTGTGTAGCGCTGCAACAGACGATATTTGCAAGTGGGGCAATGTTAGCATTGTGAGGATTAATGCCGCCTGGGCAAGGAACCGATAATCCGTAGCGTGACAAAACAAAGTTGTGCAAACTAGAGGCGCCTCCTAGCATGATAATGAATGATATGTTTTCTTTTCAAGGGCGCCTTTGGTTCCCATTGAGTGTCTGGTATCTTCACCATGAGGCACTACCGTCCACCAAAACATTCATAATTCATGCATGAAACCGTTTTGGTCGCGATTTTGGGGCAGGTACACCTTACTTTCTCTCAATTTGGCTGGGGCTGCGGTGGCCTTCACACCTGAGGCGTGGACACAGTGATAGGTGTCAATGTGTGCAGGTATGATCACGTTCGATGCAAGGAAACGATACGAACAAAACAGATGCCTGGATTGCAACAACTTGGCGTGGAGTATGGCATGTGATGATGCTGGAGCCCAATGCGTTTTTTCTGAAGTGTTTTGCATGGATCCCTATGGGCGACGGGCGGCATAATCGCATATTCAGTTGTGATTTTGACATGTTCCGGGAGACGTATTTTTTTTGAGCTGCCCATTGGGGCAAAGAACAAGTGCACGACGGTGATCAAGATGTTGCGTTTCCAGCGCGTGAACTGAATCACATCATTTCCACTGTGCCTTTTGACCCAGCACCATCCCCCTTTGAAATTAACCAGCAGCTTGGCATCATCCCCAATGTCAATCATCATCATCATCATCATCATCATCATCACAATCACCACCACCACCATCATCATCATCATCGTCATCATCATTATCATCATCATCATCACCATCATCATCATCATCATCAATCATCAATCATCAACCATTCATTTATTCAATCATTCAATCCTTCCTTCTTTCATTTTCACTTATTTAATCAACCAATCGACCAACCACTCAATCAATCAACCAATCAACCAACCAACCAACCAACCAATCAATCAATCAATCAATAAATCACTCACTCACTCACTCACTCACTCACTTACGCACTCACTCAATCAATCCATCCATCCATCCATCCATCCATCCATCCACCAACCCACCAAAATACATCCATCATTCCATCAATCGATCAATCCATCCATCATTCCATCAATCCATCAATCCATTATTCCATCAATCAATCAATCAATCAGTCAACCAACCAATCAACTATGCAATCAACAAGTCAGTCAGTCAATCAGCAACCAATCACCCAGTCGCTCAATCACTCAATCACTCAACCACTCAACCATTCAACCACTCACTCACTCAATCATTCCATCCATCCATCCATCCATCTATCAATCCAGCAATCCATCATCATCATCATCATCATCTTGCTCCGGGTAAAACACATGTTGCCTTCACACCCTTTACCTTGGCATGTTGTGGCATGAACGTATTATGCCTTTCGTGGCCCTTTTATGGCCCAATGCCCAATGTCAGGGAACCCTTTTGCCATAGGCCCAAACGTAGGCCAACGCGTAACTGTGCCATAGGCCTTTACATAAGGCCCTTGCCTGTGAAAAGGCCCTGCTCTGCCGCGTGAACTTGGGAAAACACAGCACAAACCGCTAAGTGCTTCAAACAAACGAGAAAAACTACTCAAGCAACCGATTTTGCCATTGCATTGGTAGCGGAGCGTGGCGACTGCGCTTGGACGCTACTACGTCGACCTCTCCCTGCACGACATCCTCTTGGTGGCTGCTGCTTTGGATCCAACTACTTCCCTGCCATCGTCTACAACCACGTCCTGGCTACCTGACCTCCTAGTTGGACACCAACTTCCTGGTCGAGCCTTACGCATTCGCCAAGCCAAGGACACCTGCGTGACATGGAAGGCCAAAGTACATGGACGGACTACGCCAGGAAGGCGCGCTTGCAGGACAAAAAAATGGAACCGCACAAGGGGAAACTGTTGGTGCCAGAGCTAGCGTCCAGGCTGACCGGAAGAGCTTGGACATTGACTCCCGGGCTGGACTATGCGAAGTTTAGCAGCCGATCTGGCGTCAAGTACTTCTTGGAGTTCTTCAGGTCCAAACTATGTCAAGCAGCTGTTCCGTGGATCGGAACGTGGATCGGAAGACTGCGTCCAAACCGCAGTCACAGCCTGTGTCTCCTGGCGGCTCGCCAGGTGGACGTGTGAGAAGGAACCCTACAACAAACTCACCTACGCATGGACGAGCTTAAGGAGCCGAAGAACTTGGACTAGCCCATCAACCTGCTCAAGGAGACGGTGATCAATATGATGCAATGGCAAGGTGGGACTTCTTGGTACAACCGTTGGACGCCTGAGCAATGGCGTGGGTGGCTGAAGGAACCCAAGGACAAAGAGAGCATCGATGAGGAGGAGTCCGACGACGAACTACGTTGGGATGGTTCCTCCTACGGCGAGCCAATCTGCCAGCACGATGAAGTAATTTTTCTTCTTGCTCTCGTTGGGCATTTTTGATGTCCCGGCCCTTCAGGGAGTTCTGAAACGATCTTCAGCGACAACAAACTCACCGCGTCTCACCGCCATCGACGGACGTTTTGGGTCGAGGAAGATGGAACTTGGGGATGATTTGCACTTCCTGATGACCAACAAGAAGTAACCGTTCAAGAAGATCACTGGGTTGGCAATTCACTACCTCCTGAGGTATGTCATCCACATGACAAAACGCGCATCGAGGAGGACGATGAGGAGATCTACTGGTCTGGGAATGTGGATGGCTATCATGGATATGTCCGGCAAAACTATTGCCAATGGTTTGAAGCTGACGGCTATGGCAACTACTGGACGTCCGAGATGGACGACTATGAAGGCCTCACGGCCGAGCAGGCGAAGGAGTTGGATGAGGCCCACTCGGCCTACGAGACAAAGGCGAGAACCTTATCAGCGTGCCAACGGCCAATCACGTGGCTTGTATCCTACCCCATGAAGAAGGGCAAGAAGGGTAAGGGCAAAGGCCAAGGATTATATCGACGTCAAGGGCGCGGTGGTGTTCTTACTTCTTTTACTACCTCCTCATTTATGTTGAGTTCAAACTTCAACGTCGAATGCCCACCAACCTGGAAAGGGCGCCTCCTTCATGGTGGAGAGCCTGAACCCTTCGAGCCTGATCCTCATGGTGGCGGAAGACCACCAGGTGCCTCTTCTACAAGTTCCAGCTACGGCTGGCTTTGGTGTGTTCGATGTGGGCGCAGCCGAGACTGTTTGGTCTTCGGAAACCATTGACAAGGTTTTACAACGTCGACATCAACATGGACATCTTCATCCCGGAGAACATGACGAAGATCGTGTCATGCCCGAGGCCAAAAAGTTGATTCGCGTTGGAAATGGTCAGGTGAAGCAAAGCGAGAACTATTTTCTACTTCCACTACATGTTGGCGCCAAGAAGGTCCTCCTGGGCATCTACACCCTCATGGCTGAGAAGGTGCCGGTTGCGCGCCCTTACAAAACTAGGTGCGATTGTGGATGTGACGGTGGCTGGCTGCTGCTCACCAACGTGGATGCCAAGATCAGGATTCTCCGGCAGAAGAACGCTGCCGTGCATTTGCTGGTAGATTTGACTGAAAATTGGTTGGCACAAGGTCAACCGATGGCATCTGCCGGTGGTCGAGTATAAATGGTGTAGGCGCTTGGGGATGGGAGTGAAATCAAGTCAAGGTCAGAAGACAGTGAGGCGAGGTCACAACAAAATGTCAATTTGTTAGTGATGTCACACTCCGACATGTTGCTGTTGTTGTCAAATGATGATTTGGTGATGATGAATCGTGGTGATGTATGTCATGACGATCAACTTCAAGTTTGCGAGGACGCCCACCGACTTATGCATGTGCCATCGCAAGATCTACGGGACCAAGTGATGTCATCACTTGCCCACGACCGTTCTGCGACCGGTCATTGCCATGGCGCCGAAGAAGGCAACGACCGAGAGAACCAAGATCGAGAAGCCGCCTCCGACGGAGATTTTCGACACAGATGGCGGATCCCCGAGATCCGCGGACGACCGGGCCACCATGCAAGTGGCCAAGCTCGGGCCGGGCTCCAAGTCCGGCTCCAACATGCTCCGCCTAGGCCAAAGTGTCCTTGGCCGAGTGGGAACAGTCACAGATGGCCAAGGGATATCCCTCGGGAACCCTCGGGACCACAACCGGCAGTATCGAAAACCAAGGTGATTGTGACCAGAGGAGACAGCCGAGCCCCACGAGAGCACAGTGATCGCAGTGGGGGATCAGGAGGAAGATTGGATATCACTTCCATGTGGTCCAACATCGTGCATCCAGGAACTCAACATGCTGACGGAAGAAGGACGTGACAAGGTCTGCAAGAAAGTGCTGAAATCCAAGAAACTTGTGAGCAACGGCGACCGAAGTTTCTCAAGAATAGCCTGTGAACAACCGGACCTGGGGCTTTGCAAGCATCAACTACAACAGTGGGCGACCAACCTGCTGAAACTCCACAAGGAGCTGGGACATCCTTCACGCCAAACCTTCACTTGAATGGTACGTGATCGAGGTGCAACCATCCGGATGATCACCATTCACCATTGCCAGCAACTTGCACTGCATGGATTGCGAAGAATCACGGATGGCGAACCCTCAACATCGTGGCTCCGCCCTGGAGACAGCAGAGGGTCTCTGGGAAGTGGTTCTGCTGGACAACTTTGAATTTTACGACGGCATGGGGACCTACCACTTCCAGCTGATGGTGGACGAGGCCTCTGGCTACTCCGTGCTCAACTACCTCTTCAAGCATCCCATCCAGGAAAGGCGCAGCCCATCTACGGCTGAGATCCTTCATGGAATCCTGAGGTCGTGGGTCCAATACTTTGGATAGCTTCAGAAGTTCAAGCTGGACAAGGAAGGTGGACATCGTGGCCGAGATCTGGAGGATGGGGCGGCACGCATGGCGTTGAATTTGAGTTCGTTCCTGCCGAAACCCATGGACAGATTGGCAAGGTGGAATCTGCAATTGGAAAACTGAAAACCAAACTTCAAGCTCATCTACGTGGAAAAAAATGATCCAGTGGCTGCTGCATGGTGTATAACTCAATGGTTCGACGAGGTGGCTACTCACCTATCCAATGGGGCTTTGGAAAGGACTTCGCTGAGGCAGATCGACTTCATGATGGTCCTGATCTACCTTTATGATCCTTTTTGGAGCTCCTTGAGCACCGCCGAGAAGTTCCAGAAGATCGTTGGTATGGTATGCGAGAAAAGGCCAAGACCAAGTACAAAGAATTCATGGACTTGGAAAAACTGAGCAGGGCCATGAACATCAAGCCGATGGCGGCAAGAGCCTATCATCCTGGCGACCTAATCTACTACAAGCATCTACAAGCGACATCAAACTCCTGCTGAACCGCAGTCATCAGAAACTGGATGTGCCGAGACGTCAAGTGTCACGATGGTTTGGACCGGCCAGGATCCTTGGCCTTGAGACAAAGGTGGCCTATGAGGGCCAAGTCAGACAACTTCATCGGATGGCATGGCTCATCAGCCAAGGAAGGCTGAAAAGGGTGCATACTTAATCAACTTCGACATGCATCCGATCGAGAGAAACTGACCAACGAGGAGTTCCACGACATCTTGGCTACACCCTGGACTTTCACTGATGTGACCAGCGTGTTGGACAAGGGCACCTACGATGATCTGGTGGAACTACCCCATCTCCAACGAGGCCGACCTCATGACGCTCCCCCAGTCCTGGGCGTGGTGGACAAACGAAGAGATCAAGTTCGACTCCGAGACCCCGCTGCACCACCTACAAGAGCCAAACCTGAGGAAGTGGTGATGAATGACAGACCTCCAAGTGAGCCGTATGAACCACCCATTGCGGAGGAGTTCATGCCCCATGGCGATCAAGACCTACCTCCGGCTCCAGGCAATCATGACTTGGAAGGCCCTGAAGAAATGGACCTCGAACGTTTGCTGGAAGATCCACGCTACATGCCTCGCATGGAGCCTGGGCCACCTACCAGCCCATTGTTCGAGCATGAACCCTTCCAACGCGCACGGGCACGACATGAACGTGATGAAGCTCAGAGAATGAAGGACATGCTGAATCGAGGCAATGCCGATGCTGCAATGTGGGTACCGGAGGAAACCTTTGAGGAGAACCTGATCTATGCCATCACGCTCCCTATGCCTGAGACCGCATCCCAATGGAAGGCCATCGCTAAGTTTCGCCGCAGCCGACAGCCAGGGAACCCTTTTTCCATAGGCCTAAACATAGGCCAACGCGCTACTGTGCCACAGGCCTTTACATAAGGCCCCTGCCTGTGAAAAGGCGCTGCTGTGCCGCGTGAACTTGGGAAAACACAGCACAAACCGAGAAGTGCTTCAAACAAACGAGACAAACAAAAAAAAACACTTGGGCAACCACTTCTGTCCCTGCAATCAGTTTCGTTGTTTTCAGGGTATCAATGTCTTTATCATCAGTTCAATTTCGTAATGCATTTCTTCCCATTAGACGCTTATTTTAAGGCATAACGTTTGACAACGTCATGATCACACAGAAGAAATCCGGGACCGGGTCGGCACACAAACACACATGCAGACACATGGTTTGCAGAAAACAATTCCACGTTAGAATGAACGAAAAACGAACCGAAATGGTAACAAACAATTGCCTGCGAAGGAAATCGGTTAGACCCCAAATTTGCACCATTGAAGTTGAAAGACGAAATGTTTGCACATGGACTTCATCACTATTCCTGTGTGGTTCAGCACACTTGGCTGGCCTCACATGGGTTTCGGCCTCCTGATTTTGAATTTGCCTTGCGCGTCGTTCTTCCAGTTTGTTTTCTGGAATGGTTTGTGCTATATGGTTTTACTAGAATGATTTGTTGCATATCATGGGGCCAAATGCAAACAAACCACACAATGATTCTATGTGGTTGTTGGTGGGGCCCTGCCAGAAAAATATACAGGCGAACCAAATTCTGTTACAAACTGTCGGGCTGTGAGTTGAGATTTGCCGTGGCACATGCAGCTGCCATTCGGCAGCGCGAAGGGTTGCATTTGTTGCATGAGTCATCATGAGTCTTTGTCCCTTGGCGGGGTTGCCAGGCATACCCAGCTCAAAGCAAAGGCCGGATAGCTGGTGTTGCCGCAGCTATGGGATGTTGGGATGAGGCGAAATGTTTCTTCAGGCAAGGCATGCAGGCTTCCACTGTCAAGATCTGTCAAGGCCCGCGTCTGTGATCTTCGAATAACGTAGAAACAAATGCGAGATGTCATCCGCATTTCACAGTGGAAATTCCCACATGTTTTTCTTGTACAAATACGTTTTGATCGAGTTCATGATGTTGAGGGATCCCCTCACACCAAAAAAAATCCAAATTGTTTGTTTCAAACAAGTTTGACCCGGCCAAACAAAAATTACACAAAAACAACATTTCTGGAACCGAACTAATGAGAAGAATGATCACCAAAGGGTTGGATGTAAAAACAGCTTTTGTTGCTAAGGGCATGGGTTGCCAATGCTTTTTGCAAAGGGTCAACTAGACTCAGGTAGTGTTTTGATATACCAGCTGGGTTTTGTATTCTGTATAGCGATCAAATTTTGTTTGCACAACGTAAGCCCCTGCATTTCAACCGGGATATCCAAAATCCAGATTGCGTTGACGGTTTTGAATGTCACAATTTCCCACCAGATGACGTGTCGCAACGACCAGCATTTACAAAATTCAGACCTACCGACTGTATCAACCGTAAAATGGTAGTACGGGCGAAAAATACGTCCGGCAGGCTATTTAGAATAAAATCGTTGGGAGGAACTATAATTCCAATTGTTAAGGGGGTATACGTATAGTCACTACCCAAAAAATATAAAGATCCATGAACTCATAGCGGTCATGATCAATTCCATCAGCCCTAATCGTATGTCCCCAAATCTCACGAGCATCTCGAGAACCAGGCCTTCTGCAGACGGAGCGAAACCACTCGCTTCCGGAGCTGTTGTTGCATCAGGCAGCGGCTTCAATTTTTTTACAGTCCTTTCGCAATGACTTGACCACGAACAATTCTCAATAAGTGGGGTCGTACCACCCCAACGCAAGAATCACCTTTGTTATATCATCATTTGATCATGGTATGTCGGCAAAGGTTGAGGACGAAGGATGTGCACTGGTAAACATAATTCATACGTGGTTGATATTTTTTCTCATGGATTTTTTATTTTCCGTACGGTGGGCCTGCAGCCAGATGTCATGTGTTTGTTCCATCGCAGGCTTTTGCAAGGGTGATGCAGTTATTTTATCATGGTTTTCGCCACCTGCCAGCTGAGGGTCTTTAGATTTTATCAGAGTTTCTTGCCTCCTTCCTTCCTTCTCCTTCCTCCTCCCTCCTCCTTCCTCCTCCCTCCTCCTTCCTCCTCCTTCCTCCTCCTTCCTCCTTCTTCCTCCTCCTTCCTCCTCCTTCCTCCTCCTTCCTACTTCCTCCTCCTTCCTCCTCCTTCCTCCTCCTTCCTCCGCATTGCTTCTCGCAGCTCATGTCAAGCTTTCAGTGGGCACTGCCGGACCTCAACCATGACCTCAAGGTCTGACTGAGCACTGCCGGATTTCAACCCCGAACTCAAGATCTCAGTGGGCTCTCAACTGGAAGTTCCAGATCTCAGTGGCGCAGCTGCCAATTGCGAACTCCCCATCTCAATGGGCACTGCCGGACCTCAACTGCGAACTCCAGATCGCACTGTGCACTGCCGGACAGTAACAGCGAGCTGCAGATCTCAGTGGGCACTGCCGGACCGCACCTGCGAGTTCTAGATCTCAGTAGGCGTTGCCGGACCCCCATTGCGAGCGCCAGACACGGGCACTGCCCATTGAGATCTGGCGCTCGCAGTTGAGGTTCGGCAGTGCCCTTGTCAGCGTGGATGTTAGAGTAGAAAAGAAATAATAATCAGAAATAATCAGAATAGAAAGGCAAATAAAACGCACAAAGAAATGGCAGAATGAACCGGAAAAAAAAAACGAGAAAAAATGCAAGAACAAATTCCAGATAGAATGGCCAAATACAATGCCAGAATGGAACAGAATAGATTCCAGATAGCATGCCGGAAAAGAATGTCAAATAGAATGCCACTGCCAGAAAAGTGCCGGAAAGAATGTCAGAATAGATGCCAGATAATTAGAAGACGGGAAAAAAGATTAGAACAAATGCCAGAATAGATGCGGGAAAGGATGCCAGATAGGATGTCAAAATAGATGCCAAATAGAATGCCAGAATAGAAAGTCAAAATATATTGTCAAAATTTCATGTCAGAATAATTAAACTGTCAGATAGAATGCTAGAATAGAATGTCAGAAAAGATATACCAAATATATCATATATACTTCCATATGAAGTATCAGAAGCTATGACAGTTTTTGTTTGGTCACGGTAGGGATCACTCGAAGTAAAGTAATCGGTGTTTTTCCACCTCGTGGACACTGGTTGTTTGTTGATGCGAAATTTCGTGTTTGCATCTTTGAATAAGGAAGGTTCTTTAAAAGCGCGTAGTAGAAACAAAATCCTAAAAACACGGTTGGGTGCTGCACGCGGCCTGCTTCGTGGCATGAAGGATGCGATTGCCACCATGGACAGTATCCTCTCCGAAAGCTACCGGGCGGACACTGCAGGATTGTTGATTGCACCTTGGCCTTAATTCGTTCGTCATCGAAAACCGTTTGTTGCATCCGTAAAATTTTTATTTCTAAATTTAAGGTCCTAACAACGTTCGGCTCATGGTGATCTCGGTGAAATTGCCATACTGTAAGCAATACGAAACGTTGGCACGGCCCTGTGTGGAAGCGAACTGCGCATGCTTTCACGATGAGGGTTGGTGAGAGGAACTGATGGCTCCATGACGGAAGTTTATTTATGGCCGATCGCATATGCTTGTTCAGCCATCAAAAGTGGCAACCCACCGGTTAACCATTGTCATCAGGATGTTTTCTCATAGAAAATTTATGGGAACGTAGTGGGGAAACTTTAACGGTTGCCGCGTTTGAAGTGACGAGTGCATAGGGGGTCCTACAAATAGCGGCGCGTTTCAGGTTGGCGAATGATAAAGAGTTACCCGCTTGGATGTATTTCAATTGAGAACAGCACGATCACCCCCGGGAAGGTCATAAACAAATCATATTGTATCAAATTGTTTTAGGTTGCGATGATGTTTTAAATATCCTTTTTGTACGGATCACGCCATCACAACACCTGTTGAAATTGCAATGTTAGAGATGATGCCGACGTTGGGAAGGAGGCAAAAATGAAAGGCAACCGGCAACCGCCAACCGTAAATCTGTCCGAAAGTGTTTACTTGGCTACCCCACACAACAAAATTTATGAACTGGCAAACTGGGAACGAGAGTAGTGGATCACAGGCCCAAATGTTGGCCATGATTCTTAACAAGGTGGTTTTGCTTTCCTGTTTGCCACAAAAAAAACACGGGCTGTGAAGTGCATGTGTGCAACAACAATTTTCCGATGTATTTTGTCATATTTTTCTTCTTTCCTGTGGTTTCACGGGTTTTTCATTATGTTTCTTAGCGACGCACATGAACACCTTGAAAACACAACATGAATCATGAATACGAAACCGTTGTGTCAACTGAGATCACGAGTTTCGTCCTGGCCGCTGCAGCGGCCGCAATCTACTTTTTGGTGCCTGGCGTGTGGCCGCTCAAGGCGCGGCATGGGGCCCAATCAGGTTGAAATTTCATTGGACCATATTGAACGAATTCTTGACCTAATTGCGAAGAACATGTATTAATGATTTACCGTGGCAAATATTGAAATTGTTCGTGGTTTCAATGGAGGAAAACATATGATTGGGATTGACCAAACGCGGCATGTTCAGGATGTCAATGATATTCGTGGGCACTTGACAACCGTTTCACTAGGTTTCACCCGTTTTTTTCATGCGGTTTCCTTCATCCCATATCCATCCCACCTGGGTAATCATAGCTACCGGGATCCACGCGTTTTTTGTGAACCCTGCAAAATTGTGCCCTGGATTTGCCGGAGGCGGAACTTTATTTCGCCATGGGTCAACCCACGATTTGGTGAATCTAGTGGGTTTGTTTTTGCTTCCTTCGGTTATCCAATGCAAATTCATTTGGTTAAAAACATACAAAACAATAACTATTTTCGATGAATAATTATTTGCTGGATGGCGTTGCAGGAAGAATTTGAGCAGAGCAAGGACAAAAAAACGTGGGTTGTGGATCTGGGTTGGGTTGATCCGTCAGGGTCGTTTTTCGTGTCGACAAAAATGGTGTTTGGACAACAATGCGGCGACCAACCACAGGAAGCATAGTTTATTAGGGATTTCTAATTACGGATTTATCAAGGATTAGAAATCCTCTTGGACAATAATTTGGGATTTCTAATCCTTGATAATTAGGCATACCTTCACAATAGGAAATTCGGCGGCGCAAAGGGGCCAGTCCAGAACCGTGGGGATCAGAACCATAGAGTTTGACAAAATATTGAAGAGAAAGGTTTTGTCGTGGACCAAGGCGACAAGGGAAAAACATGGTTATTGGATGTTATTGGCCTATATCCGTACTTCTTCCCGATATGGTGGAAGTGTTTGTTTCCGGTACCAGCAAGGGTGCATGTACCTGAATTTTCTCACAATGGCACGAATGTATTTTCCCGATAAAAAGGGGCCCGCAACGATATTGCAAACCCTGGCAACCTCATATCAATCCAACCCCGCCGTGTGTGAACGTTTTCCAGCCACGACAAAAACTTCAAACTGGCAATTTTTTGGTTGAATAACTCAGGGTGCATTGATGTGACATTGCCAGACCCGGGAAACATATTTGCATTTACCATCGATTCTAACTATTCTAACTCAATCGTGTCATGTCAGTTGTTTTTTGTCCTGACATTCGACGTTCCAAACCAATTTCAGTTGCTCGCCTCTTGTTTCGATATCGCATTTTGTGTGGAAGCATTTCCTACGGGAGTCCTACAAAGTTAAAGGTAAAGGGTCTGGAACCAGTTGTGTCTAACAGTGGCCATTCTTGTGGCCAGAGGATCCTCATTGATGTTCCCAATCATGAGGGTTTACATTATTTTTATATGCACATTTTGGTTGGCTAAACGCATTTTTCACAACATGAAAAAAACAAGAAATGTTATACATAGGTTTTTGTGGTTGGTTGATCCCCAGATTTCCCCACCAAGTCCAACTAAGCCAAATCTGTTAGCTTTCCACATATGGTCACCTTTTTGGATGAAATGATTGGAAACACTCTTGTCCGCAGGAGATGGAAGCTGAGGCGTGTTTTTTTTTTGGGGGGCGAGATTGTTTGTTCGCTAAGCAGTAACCATTTCAAATCTGCGACGCAAGGACGTAGTTGAGGTGGAAAAACGTGGCTACAGCTGGGGTTGTGTGATCCGGAAAAAAATGGTTACATAATGTTATAAAGCAAGAACCAAGTGGAACTGCGCCCCACTTGTCGCAGAGGTAGGAGGAACCTATATCTTTGAATGTCAAAAACCAATCTCAACGAAACCAACCGGGTGGTCAATCATCCAAGGTTGTTACAGCGCAGGGGTATAGCGACATATGCTTTACATTTTCCTAAACAAACGTGCCCGGTCTTTTCATATTGGGGGTCCTGGTGGAAAAAGGTTTGTGATGGGTCGGGGTGAGACTGGTGTGGCATATTCATGAGCAAAGCACCCCCTCTACAAACTATTTTTAACTTCTGAAAAAGTATGCTGTATTTTGATGTATTTTGCCATTGGAGTTTTTCAAATTTATCCACCTATTTCCGATAAGGCAAAATAGTTATGAAACCAGGTTTGCTTTACCTAACCATCCGGGTTTGTTCAACCCCGGTGTATCGCACGCCGTTGCTGTGAACCCCCTGCCGCCGTAGGCGAGCGAAAGTGGTGCGGAAGCCACAGCGGAAGCGGCAATGCAAGACTTTGAGTCCGAAGCTTGGGCTGTGGGGTCAAGCTGAACCGTTGTTTCAATCCGTATGGTGGTTTTGCAAGGCAAGAATGGAGGCTGCCATGTTTAACTAACAGGGACGTGGGTTTACCATACTTGTAATACTAACAATTCAACCAGATGATAGCTGCAAGACGGTTGGGTGATTTTATTTCTGCATGTAGTTAGAATTTGGCATCAAAATCCGCCACGAGGTCTCTGGCGAAAACCTTGGCGCAGTCCTTGGCACAGAAGATCGGCCCCAAATTGGCCAAGGGCCAGGTGAGGTGGTGGCCACCGGGCAGGAGATTTAGAGATCTAAGCTCCGGTAATTGTTGGATTTTTCGTGGGATATTAACAAAAACGTGATAATATTAATGGGTAATATATTATTTATGGGTAATCTATTAATTATTGGTATTGATGGGATTTTCTATGGGATATTCACCTTATAATAGTGGCTAGTTACTGTGAGCATGGTGGATTTGCGTTCTATAATCGAACATGGCTACATGACACACACACACGCGCACAACGGACCCCAAACGTGATCTCTGGAACATCCATATATATATATATATATATTTGCGTGGTATTGGTAACTGCTAGATTCGGGTTCCAACTTGAAATTGTTGTTGACTTCAAATCTTTAAATACAACCCTTCACATCCCTTCACCAAGGTTTCGCAAGTAAAACACAAACACCGAAGTTTCCGAGCAGGTGCTCACAGAGCCACCCCTTTGTCAAAACGTAGCCAGGTTGCATATTTCCAGATATTCAATGCTATTTCCGAGAAGGATTTTTTAAAAACCAAGTAGCCAGGGCCACCAATGAACGTGCATGTTTCTGAATTCAATCCCGTACCATCATCATTTAGTTGTGTACATTTGCAATATTTGTTGCTGCTTTCAATCTATTGAGCCTTTCTTGCGTTCAAATTCATGACGTTTATTGCTTTAAAGGCAGTCACAAAACCACCCTTGAGATTTTCTGGCGGTTGGCCGCTACCCGGTAGCTACCGGCGGGTCCCGGTGTGCCAGGCTGTGCGAAACATCCTTGAGTTGCTTGGTGCAAAAATCGGTGGCGGGTGGATGGCTAATCCCAGATTGCCCTGCGAAAAGGTTGGCTTATAACATTGATGCTGGTTTGAAAGTGGATGGAATGAGCTGATGCAATGTCTCAGAAATCAAAGGAGCTCTGCGTACACATCTTCGCTTAGCAAGCGTTTGTCAAGCACTTGGTAAAGTGCCTGTTCTGCAACGTTTGTTGACGAACCGGAAGGTTTCTGGAAAGAGCTCTGCTGGCATTGCCGGGATCAGTAATTAGAATAGACATGAATAGACATATATATATATGATTATTTAATAACAATTAAACATGTATATAAACACAATTGCACACATAGAAGTGTTTCCATGTGCGCAGGCGCATATGTATCTATCACTATACTTAACGATATTATATATATATGATATATGTAATTATATAGGTTGACGGCCCCGGACTTAAAGATGAATTCAGGTTTAGTCACCCATTTGTTCATTGCGCAGTTTTGGCTTCAGCGGGGGGGGGGCGCCCTGAATGAGTCTTTATATATAATGCAGATGTTTACTTTTCTGTATTATATCTATCTATCTATCTACCTATCTATCTATCTATCCATCCATCCATCCATCCATCCATTTATCCTATCTCTCTAATCTATCTATCTAATCTATCTATCTAATCTAATCTAATCTTATCTAATCTTATCTATCTATCTATCTATCTATCTATCCATCCATCTATCTATCCTATCTATCTAATCTATCTAATCTAATCTAATCTAATCTAATCTAATCTTATCTAATCTAATCTTATCTAATCTTATCTAATCTTATCTAATCTTATCTAATCTAATCTTATCTAATCTTATCTAATCTAATCTAATCTTATTTAATCTAATCTAATCTAACCTAATCTAATCTTATCTAATCTTATCTAATCTTACCTAATCTATCTATCTATCTATCTATCTCTGTCTGTCTGTCTATCTATCTATCTATCTATCTATCTATCTATGTGTGTGTATAGATATGTGTATAATCTATAGGGCAAATTTACATTTTTTAACCCGCCAAGACCGGCATACAAACCCGAGGCTAGGAGTTAACCAACCGTAACTTGGGGCCGAATTCTACCGCCATAAGGGAGCCTCAAATGAATAGAGCCAATGTAAGACCAAGGCCGAAAGGGCGGTATTTCATAGTATAGTGGCAATATGTGGCAATCAATATGTTGTAAACCCAACAGTCATGTAAAGAACAGCGTTTGAACCTAGCAAAATGAGTATTTTTACAACAGATCTATGGTGAAATTTGGCTATTTTAATACGACCGCATGAACGTTTGACCAAGCAAAACGTTTTTTTTGGTCTAACGAAGACCGTCCCAACGAGCGGCTTTTTCAGCATGAACAAACCCATCATCCACTGTAATCACCTTTGGTGGTGTTCCCATCCCAAGGAAACTTGGTGAAAAATGTGTTTCTTTGACATGGAACATCAGGAGATTAGCCAACAATGATAGGGGTTTTATCTTAGGGTCGTTAGTCTGACTGCTTCAATAAGGGGTTGCTTCAGCTTGTGTTGGCACCAGTAAAATCGCAATGAAACCCAGGATTTTTTTGCAAGGGAAAAAACGGATTTCCAGTGAAACAATTTTGCCTGTTACAGCCTTTGTAAAAAAACTGGTTCAAGGCTTGACGTGTAATCAAATCAAAGAACGATCTGGGAGAACCCTGTGAATAAACTAGGAAACCATGGAGACAAAAACCTTGAGGGGCGGAGGCAACATTGGGAGGCAAAATTGGGAATGATTTGGGAAAACTTTTGGGGAAAAAATGAGAAAACAATGGGAAAACCACGGCAAACACCTGGAAAACTGTAGGGACAGGGGGCAAAACTGCGAATGATCTAGGAAATGTGGGAACGATCTGGGAAGGAACCAGGAATGATTTGGGAATATTTGGAGCAAGTTGGGACAAGTATGGGAATGGCTGGAGAAAAGGTAAACACATTTGTTACACAAACAAACGCTCGGTTTAAATGTTTTGACATGGGATTGCATGTCATTTCTTGACCATGTAGGCAACTGTAGGCACCATCTGGGATTTTCATTGGATTTGCAAGGGAAGAACTTGGACACATCAAGGATTTTGAAAGGATCTTTTTGGAAGGGGAATGTTGTGTCAAATTTGATTCCCTCATTTAAAGCAGTCACTCATCAAAGCAGCCTAAGTACGCCCTTAGAGTTGCTGAAAAAAATGTTTGCAAACAGTATTTAGCCATACGTTTTTTTTTAAATAAACATATATTATAGAGTATGTGCATTTATATATATATATGCGCACACACACACATATATATATATACATATTATATGTAAAGATAGATATGCAATTTCCACATCAGTTTTTTTCAAGCACCCATTCTTTAGGTCCACGTTTGAACCAGCACTGCCAAGGTACCAAACGAACGTACCTTTGGCTCAAGTGCAATAAGGTGTACTGCCCTGGCTGAAATCGCAAAACGCGGTTATCCAGCCGTATCGACTCGTGCCTCG
>Ga0126342_10009101_pt1 | contig 17790 bp, 20 predicted proteins | sample Cyp1metagenome_FD_92528 | JGI IMG/M metagenome (GOLD analysis project Ga0126342, IMG submission 92528) | Coral microbial communities from Lord Howe Island, Old Settlement Bay, Australia - Cyphastrea 1 metagenome | ecosystem: Host-associated > Invertebrates > Cnidaria > Coral ... | reverse complement strand
TTTGGTGCAGAGCCAGGTCAGGTTCAACAGGGTTCCGGAGAAGGTTCCGGTGAAGGTTCCGGGAGGCTTTGGTGGAGAGCCAGGTCAGGCTCAACAGGGTTCCGGAGAAGGTTCCGGAGAAGGTCTGGGAGGTTTTGGTGCAGAGCCAGGTCAGGTTCAACAGGGTTCTGGAGAAGGTTCCGGAGAAGGTACCGGAGAAGGTTCCGGAGAAGGTCGGGGAGGCTTTGGTGCAGAGCGAGGTCAACAGGGTTCCCGAGAAGGTTTCGGAGAAGGTACCGGAGAAGGTTCCGGAGAAGGTCGGGGAGGCTTTGGTGCAAAGCGAGGTCAGGTTCAACAGGGTTCCGGAGAAGGTTCCGGAGAAGGTTCCGGGAGGCTGTGGTGCAGAGCCAGGTCAGGCTCAACAGGGTTCCGGAGAAGGTTCCGGAGAAGGTCTGGGAGGTTTTGATGCAGAGCCAGGTCAGGTTCAACAGGGTTCCGGTGAAGGTTCCGGAGAAGGTTCCGGGAGGCTTTGGTGCAGAAGGTCAGGCTCAACAGGGTTCCGGAGAAGGTTCCGGAGAAGGTCTGGAAACTTTGGTGTAGAGCCAAGTCAGGCTCAACAGGTGTTTCCAGCGCTTGGCTTCGCAGCACGCTTCAGAAAGATTTGTAAACATTAATCGTTGCGGTTGTTGGGGATACCATACCACTGAACTTTTTTTTTCAATATACTCACCAACGAGATCTGGTTGGTGGTTTCACCCTACCCTAAAAATAAACATGGAATGGGTCTGGATTTTCAGACAGAGACTGGCAATAACAATAGGTTCCATGTAGGAGTATTTTCAGGGGTGAAGCGTTAGCTGCTTTCTTTACTTTTCTCATTTTTTCTCAATCTTGATCGTTTGAATCAGTTTGCTGCTGCAGTTCAAGATTCCACGTTCTCTTCATGTTTTTTGCGACATATCAAATCTTGAGACTGTCTTGGATGAATGGGAAAAGTGTGGCAAGGTGTTGCCTTTCAATGCTTCCAAGAAACAGTGGTGTGCAGCAAGTGCGTCATAGTGGTGTCCCAACTTTCAAAATGTCAACGCTTTCGATTTTCCATGATCCCGACACCAACACTTTCCTCCATTGGTCCATGGACGGTTGCAAAACATCAACGGAACTTTGTTTTGTTTATATAATTTTATATAATTATATACATTATATATTTTTCATTGAATGACTCAACGACATGAGATGCATGTTTTCAAAAAAGGCAAAGATCAGGGACGTTCCCCAACCATTGGCATTCCCCTCAATGACCCAAACCCAGGTGGCAATCTCCCACAGCGCAGGGGCATTGCTGTCCCTGGGGGCTTTACGCATAGGTGGACATGATATCCTGGTGACAGGCTGCTGGGTTAGGTTGCTTCCAGGATCCCTCGCACATTTTCGAACGTGGATAGGATCTATGGTCATGACAAACCGAGATAAATCCAGTGACTTACCAACCAGGCAAGGAGCATGGTCAACAGCATCATCTTAAGAGATGGTTGTGTTTGTGCCCGCTGTGCCTTTTGTTTCCACCATCAAACAATGAAGGATACACCATGACCAATCTGGCAGCTTTCTTCCCCTGGCCACCACTCGAGAAGGAAACATCAGGACGCTTCATAGGGATTGCCCCGAACATTAATATGGGAACCATGTGCTGTGATCTAAAACGTTGGTTTTATGATGAGATGCCAACTTTTGCGCATCCTATCTCCATGCAGGTCTCTGGCAGACGATACTTCCTGGCTCGTCTGACCTGGTGGCTACATCGCTACAACATGCAGCCCTATACAAGATGTCCCTGGGCAAAACTCTGGGATGGGTCAGTTGGAAGTTCCATGAAAAAGTTCGGAAGTTCAGAAGGGGAACATGGGGGATTTTGGCTTGGCATTTTTCGGCCACAGCAAATCCATGGAATTCCGAAGTGGCTGACCATGGAATGTTTGACCTTGATGGCACTAACGGTTGGCAGCTCTAAGGCTCCTTCCAAATAGCATACCGTAGGAAGCATCTCTCAGTCGTGTGGAGGGAGTAACCGAAGCTTTAATGTAGTCAGGCATGGCTGGCTATTCAAACTTCGCTTTAAGGATCTGAGTACTTTCCTGGAAAGCATTTTGATGGATCAGCAAGAGTTCATTTCACACTTGGGATAAAATCGACCCGGCTCGTTGGCTTGTGGAACCTGCTTTAGACTTATGGTTTTGAGTTTGAGATTCAAGTTTGGTCATGCCCCGCGCTCATGCCGGGTCTGTCATAGCATTTTGGGTATTTTGTCCTCCGCAAGTCAACATACAGACATCGTACTTGACGCCACGTTCCCATAGATAGGGATTCTCCTGCGAACATGCCATGGGAAATCCATGGGCAAATCCATGGGATCTGGACATGTGAGTTTTCAAATAGCCAACTGCGGCCTCTGCGGCTGGGAATCTCTTCATCTCTTCCCAGCCCCAGGTATTTCCCAGCTCAATCACTGACGCTCGGCCGGGTTGGGGCTGGAGACTTGCGAGGTACGAGTTCACCATTGGGGGCGAAAAGCCATGAAAAACCTCTGATCGACCATAGCTACTCGTAGAATGCATCATTCGGTAGCATTAAGCCCCATGCAAACACAGAAATTAAATGCAGACAGGACTCCATTTTATAGCACCGGCGAGGATGAAGACGCTGAAGGTGCTTCCAGTGATGTTGATTGGGACGCTTTGCTGCACATCAATCAATGACATGTGGGTGTCTGAAAATGGGCTAGACCCAAAGAACGATCTTAATGGGGAAAATGATGATAAACGTTTGAGGACAGTCTATTCCGAGAGACGAAGCCACATGGTTCCTTTGTTTTGCGATATGTGACAGGGGCATTTTACAAACCGATGGCACGGGAATCATTGGAGAAAGCTGGATCCTTGGTGGTCTCCGTGGGGCTGCAAGCACATGCTGAAGCCGGTGGATACTTAGCATCAGCAATCGTCGTTGAATCCCATGGACCACTTGCTATTTGAACAGGCCTCCTTTCTCTGGGTGTCTCCGCTCAAAAGCCTCTAAGGACATGCCTGCAAAACCGAACCTACAGTCGTTTGGACTACGTGGAAGGCCTTTTGCTCTCCTGCCTTCTGGCTGCAAAGAGGTCATAACTGTTCCGTTTGCATTTGTTTGTACTACTAGGTTTAACAGCTCATGTCACTGGACAATACCCCAAAAACAACCCCATGAGGAACCACTCCCATTGTACTAGGGTTTGAACCGAGTCCTTTGGCACTCTGCTTCCGACTAGTTGTGCCGCAGTGTGTTTTGGCCAAAAGTTGCCAGCTCAAGGTCGTTTGTGAACTTTCCATTTGGATCCTGACGAGAAATCCAGGTTGACCATCCCTGCAATGTTTTGCATCGTTAGTCAGCAGTGCTGAAGTAGTCCTAGTTGCTGAACATCACTTGCACCCTCTTTTTGTATCTTTCAGCATATTCAAATGAAACTGCATACTTCGCCATACTTCGAAAGCGTTCTGACTGCAGTATCCCATCAACATTTAGCAAACGTCAAACAAGAATCCCACTGGCCCATCCAATATCAAATTTACAATACCACAAAATAGCAACCTTTTCCATCCCTTTGCCTTGCAAATTCCATGATCTCATGATATTTCATTGAGATAATCCAAGATCTGAGACAATGATCATATAACTTATATGTTTAATGATTATCATATCCGATACATATTATATACTACTCACAACGATACATATTAATAAAGACATATTTCTATGCATATATATATATAATAGGTCAACAATAAATAATAAAAATAAATAATGATAATAATAATAATAAATAATGATACTACTACTACTACTAATAATAATAATCATCATCATCCCATTCTATACCATTCCGTCTCATTTTTTTCAGCCGCATGATGTTCCTCTCCGACTTCTCTGCGCCCGTCTCTCGCGCCTCCACGGCTTGCAGCAGTTCCAGCGGCCGGCGCGCCGGGTCCCACCGGGGACTCGAGAACGACTTGGGCGATAACCATTGCTTTCTGAACGTGGTGATCCAGGTTGGAGAAGTAAAACTGGTTGGAAAATATGCGAGAAAAACCGTGAAATTAGATGATGTGGTTGGAGACGTTGGTTTGGCCAACGATATGATGCTACCCACAGAAATTCATAATTTTTTGGTGTTTTTGAGGCAATATGAAAGACCTTTTTCACCCCTGACAGGCCTTCTGGAATCTGCCGTCCTTTCGAAAGTTGTTGTTACATGCCCCGTGGCATGAGCACAGTGCCGAAGGTGAAGAGTCAGATGGAAGTTGCTGCTACTGTGCCCTCAAGTCACTCTTCGACGAATTCGCCTGTTCCGAAGCTGACACCATCCCTCCGGATTCGTTGCGGCAAGCCTTGTCCAGTGTCTATGACGCCAAAGGTCGGTTCAAGACTGGAGACATGGAAGATGCCACTGAAACCATCGAGGCCATTTTAGGCATCCTGCATGCATGCAATGTGCAACCAGTGGGCCTATGTCAAAGCCCATGTGATCAGCATCCATCTGCAGAGTTTGTTGAAGAAGCCAGCGACTCGTTGGTGCTTTTGCATCATCACTTTCGGCAGGTCACATCAGGCATATCCCCTTCATCTCCCCATTTTATCTTAAAGATATCAATTGATTTCAATTGATATTAATTAATATGAATATTGGATATTGATATATTGAAATATTGAAATATTGATATATTGAAATATCTAATTGTTATCTTAATCTTAAAGATATAATTGATATTAATATATACATTTTTTGGATGGGTTGGGTCACTACATCTCAGAATTGGTTTTTCAGGGACACCCCGAAGGCAGGCTTTACCACTCGATTTGGCTGGCGAATCCGTAGCTCCCTCTGAGTAACCCATTGAATCCAATGCGGTAAGCCCCCAAAAAAACAAGAACCGCCTAAATTTACCACAATAACGGACCTATAAACTTAATACATGATAACACATGTACAGTATATTGATTTATATCGTATATGGTATTTTTGTTGTTTTTCAGTTGCTATACATCGAACCAAGGCAACTTCGGATGTCATCCTCTCTGCTTGGCCCATGCTGTCTTCGGCCTCCAAACGGTGGACCTGTGCCGCTGCAGCTTCTGTGGTGCAACTGGGGAGCCGGATGTGGCGGCGTCCTATGTCTATAGCGTCTACGTGTCGGAGCTGGCGAGCCTCGAAGAGGCGGAAAAGCCATGGGTCACCGGAGAAATATGGAAAACTCATGGGGGTAATTGATGGTAATTGGGGGTTGGGAAGATGGTTTTCCAAACATGGCCGTTTTAGATGTTTTAGATCTGGGTGCGTAGAATGTTCGAGTACGTAGAATTGTTGACAGTGGACCTTGATCACTCTGTGAGTGTCCAAGACTTGGGTATTTTCTTGCATCCAATGAATGTGTTTGGGTACCCTCTGGTAATTTAACATAGCTATTGAAAATTGCCATAGAAATAGTGGATTTTCCCATTAAAAATGGTGATTTTCCATAGCTATGTTAAATTACCAGAGGGTATGTTTGGGTCCGTAAAAGGTTCTTGTTCGAGATGATTTCCATGGATTTCCCCTCTAAAAGGGGCTGATGTGGGATGCCCTGATTTTCACGCATTTTTCGATCGCAAACGTCCAACAGATCGGCGATGTTCCACTTGCAGGTTTGATGTATACTTTAAACTACAAGTAACCGTAACCATACTTTTTCCTCTCAAAGATGAAGGTTTCCTTAAACAAATCCTTCAAGTAAGTCTGGGACAGGTTGGTTTCGCCTGAGGATCCATCATCATGGGACAAATTCACCCTGCCAGGCACCAAAGTCCAGCTGGCCCGATCTGCTGCGCACGCCACGAAGGCCCTTTGCGGAGATCTTGAGGAAGCTCTATCAGCCAGATGCTGGGCAGATCTTCAGGGGCTGTACTTAAAGAAGACCCATGGAGACCCCTTAAACTTAAAACCCATCGATTTCATACATACATTTTGGCTCCTGCAATTGACCTTGTTTCTAGTCTCGTCTTCCGCCTAGCTTGTTGAGTTTGCCCTCAGACACCAGCCTCTTCATCATTCGATGATCTATTGGAACAAGGGATTCTGCAGCTTCTCCACTGTGTTCTGAGGACGAAGGTCGAAACTGCGGAGAGTGCAACTCTCGAAAGACTCTTCTGCGGGAGCGTTGGCTGACACGATGTCCTAAAACCTTCATCTTGTCGCTGGTGTGGCCCAGCTCCAACCCCAGCCGTGACCAACTCTGGTCGCTCCTTTCCATGATCCAACCAGAACTTCGGATGGACGAGATTTTCAGGGTGGAACCGGGCGCCCAGTCGGACCTGTACAGCTTCCATGGCATGATTTGCTACTGTGGCATGCACTATGTGGCACTATTCTGGTGTCCAGCCAGAAAGAAGTGGATCTTCTTCGATGACATGTGTGTGAAAGAAAAGGAGGACTGGACTGCGGTCGTGAATCTAATGACTGCGGGGCAGCATCTGGGCTTCTATTTATTTTATTCCTTCTGTTCCTTCTGTTTCTTCTGTTTCTTCTGCTTCTTCTGTTTCTTCCGTTTCTTCTGTCTCTTCCCTTTCTTCTCTTTCTCCTGTTTCTTCTGTTCCTTCTGTTTTTGCTGCTTCTTGTTTTTGTATCTTCTTCTTCTTCTTCTTCTTCTTCTATTACCTTTTTGAAGCAATACCATGTGGGCATGTTCCCACCACGATCTCACGAAAGTCTGAAAAAAAGAGAGATCTGATTTGGCTTCGTTTTCACGAAAACGAGCTTCTGCTAGCTGAAGTCCCTCCTGCTTTAGCAAGGTATTGCGGAGACTGGAATCTCCAATCGTGTGAAACTTCTCAGTTAACCAACCCCACCCCCGGCTGGTTCACAAGCAGTTTGGCCGTGGCTCAATTCCCCCTAGGGACACCGTCGGCATGTCGCCACCCTACCTCTCACAAAATTTACTTTTCCCCTTCCAAAGGTCCACTCCGATGCCGAAGGTGGACCTTTGAATCTTCCCCAATCGCTGGTCATCATGTTGGCTATGCTGAATGTCCTCATCCTTTTCATGCAAAGGTACATAATCATATGTTCTCATCCTCGTCCCCTCCAACATACATCGCCTCAATACATAGGTCTGGATGTTCGCCTTGCCAACACGCCCCAGCTTCAGACTCGTCCACGTTGACGAAAAAGCTGTGCAGCTGTGCTGTGCCCTTTGTGTTTTCATGCCAAGCTCCCTGTTCGTCCCTTAATTACCAAGTCCGAATCTTTTTTAAGGGTTGATCCTGCAAGCACCTACAGTACTGTATCCCATTGTAGTCTTTGATTCTCGCAAAGCCAGTGGTTGCCAAGGCTCCCTTCTCCTTCTCTGGCTGGCTGAGGTATGTTCCTACCCTCATCTTCTATGAGAACATGTCAGAGGAGCCGGCACTCTCTGAGTCAATCGAAGAACTCACACGACAAGTGGATGCCCTCGAATACCAGTCATGCGCACTGATGTAGATTTGACAGAAAAGTGCGGCGGAAGTGTGCGCAGGCAGCTGCTGCAGGGGGAGAATCACGTGTTGTTTGAGCGTCAAATCAGTATATCATGTCCCAAACCATTTTGAGCTCGCAATCAACATTCAAAGCTGTTTGGAACATTCGGCTACTAAGTAGAGGCTTGTGGTCTCAGATGATCTCAGATGTTTTCAATGTTCACTTATAGTTGCAAGTGTTTGTCTCGGTTTTGGCACACATCGTGATTATTTCACCCCACCTGCTATACTCCATGAATCCAATCTTCTTTTAGCCGTTGCTGAGGTCCATAAAGGGCCCCCGAAGGAGAAAACCTAATTGAACGCCACACAGATTTGCCAGAAGTACGTATGATCACATTTGTGCTCAGTTAGGGCATTGGATATTTGACTTCTTGCCACCATCTCGATCTTTGGAACATCCGTCGCACCCTCAATATGGGTTTGTCCAAGAAAAGGGTACAGTACTCCAAAGATCCAATTACGTATAATAAATTATCATTTTCCACGACATAAACAGCACGTTGATGTGGGTATACTACCAGTTGCAGACAATCCCCAAAATCATATGATTCCTTAAATATCCCGTAAATGTGATGTTATTCTATCGCATGTAAAACAGTCACAGGTTTTTTGGGAGTTTCTGGTTGGGTGAATATCCCAAATGTTTTTCCTCCTGAGGCCTGGTGGCTTTTTTTGTCTGGGATTTTCAGTTCAACCAGATGGATATGGAGCATAGCACCCTGAAGACCTCAGCGGTGGGGATCGCCATGATGGTGGGCTACGTCACGGTGGATTCCTTCACCAGCAACTTTGAGGAAATGGGACTTGTGGTGACGACATGGTTTGGTGGGATCAGATGGTTGATTTGGAGGGGATTTGGGGTTGAATTCCATGATTTCTCAAGTTTTTGATAACGATTTCAAGTGGTCTACCGTACTTCTGCGCAAAGAATCCCTGAGACTTGCAAGTGAAGCTCCCCAAGGATCGGGTTGCTGTGTCTTTGCCGACCTCCAGAATCATGTTGCAAGTGTGAAGTTTGACTGAAGTCAAAAGACAGACTACAGTATCTTTAAAGCCACAGGGCCGCAGGGAGAGTCAGCGCAGGATTCCATCTACCAGAAGTTGAACCTGCAGCCTGGGCATATGTTGCTGGGCATGGATCCTTGGACTTTTGAGAGTTGGCTGGTGAGCCTAGTGATATCCGGAGCTAGGATTTGGTTGATTCGGTTGATCACCCGGTGGACGTTCTGATGCTATGTACTCCGGTGCTCACCTCAGATGTTGTTGTTGTTGTTGTTGCTGTTGCTGTTGCTGTTGTTGTTGTTGTTGAATTACCTATGGTCAATAGTGGTCAATAGTGGTTTAACATTGGTAATAATGGTTTGGACATGTTTGGACTTATATTTTCTTCTTCCCCAGGAAATCTTTTCTGCCGTGCTGGCATGGACCTTGACGCTTGCGAGCGGCGAATTGCTGGCAGCCACGAGGCGCGTTGAAGGGATTGACATTTCATGTCACAAGGATTCTTCCTATTAATCACCATTATATAATCATCATTACTCATCATTAATCATCATTAGTCACCATTAATCACGTCAAATATTGGTTAATGGATGTTAATGGTGATTAATGGTGACAAATATTGGCCCGGATAGTTTACTACGTCAAACGGGGTCCACCGCATGGTTCAACAAGAAAGTGACTCCGTATTCTGCGGGTATCAAGCTCGAACACTGATTCACAGCCATGTCTGGCACCAGTTTTTTTTTGACATCTCAGGATGGGTATTATTTCACAGGAGATATCCAGCATTATCCAGTCCTTTTTTTGGGCGGGCCTGAATCTCTACCCAGCCTCAGCTTCGCAGGTTCATGGTCGCGCAGCCAAGAGTCCTCCTCTTCCTTGGGCCACTTGGCCCGTAGTGCACGGGTGTGGGGACAGCATGGGTCTGTCTGAAAATGCGGTGTGGTTTGAAATTCCGATTTGAGCCGGGCAACACTATGTCACTATGTATGTTTAACCATGATTAACCATCAGTCTCCAGGATAGTCCCCGTACCGGGCCTAGCCCCTGTGGAAATAGGTTGCAACGATGGTTGTCAGTTGCAGTATCCGCCAACTATCCCCAATATACACTTATACAAAATAACAGGCTATGAGCATTCATCCACATGTTCTTGTTGGTTAGCATCCCACCCGGATTCATCAACCATACATACGTTACATACATACAGACGGACAGACGGACGTACATACAGACACACAGCCATCCAGCCAGCATCCAGACAGACATACAGATGTGCATTACACTTTTGTTGTAAAAAGTCGCCAAGTTCCCATTCATCATTTTTGAGAGGAGCATCATGAATGGTCAAAATCGGGAAACACCCATGGTTTCTGGTAGATTTTCCATGATTTTCCCATATGATCTGCAGGATTTTTGCCTTGACAGCTGCTGTGGGCTCACTCGCCTGTGTCCTCACTGTGCGGCTGTGCGGGATCTCAGTCGGCTACAGGTGATGAAGATGGGTTCTTCCATGCCCCAAAGTGGGGCATGGCATGAAAATCCATGAGCATCCCAGATTTTTCCGAAATGGGAATGTATATGTATATATATATATAGCCAATATATGCGAATATAGTAGAAACACCAATATGAAGATATCCCCAGAATATTGACTACGAGTAGTCCTTTACCAATTTGTGTTGGTTGGATCCACAATTTTCGTGGAAAATGAACGGGTATGGGTCCAGAATTGGGTAGAATGGAACCAGAAAGGCTGATCATTGTTCAGGTCTGAAACCATTCATTTTGTTTTTTTATCTTTGATGAGGAATCAAAAGCTGAAAGCGAAACATCACCATGGTATGCAGTTTTTTTTGTAGTTCAACTACACATGAGTGATTTGCCATTGCCATGTTTGATTACCGGAGGGTATGCGTTGGTTGGGAAGGGGTCTTACATGGATTTATCATTTATCTCAAACCGGGGGATGCCCAGAATCCCCGAATTGCGATCTTTGCGAAGAAATGATGCTAAACTGAGCTAAACCGCAGGATTTCTGCGTTCAAAATTTGTAGATAGGTCCATACAGGGATGGGTTCAAATCATTCAATGGTACCATCGCAAGTCGGGGGGTATGAATATCGAGAAGTCACCCGGTCAACCCCCAAGTATTTTGGTGTGGCTACCCTGATAGGTGACCTGGCATCGCTTGGTGGGATGCCTTGATCATCACTTGAGCCATGTGGAATTCCCTGGTTATGAACTGGGGGGTTATGCAGCGAATAGTTTCTTGGGGATTATGCTAGGGATATCTATTCACCGACCAGTAGTTTTATGGCAACCTAATAGTCGTTCACTTGACGATTACTCATGAGACCTTTGAAACACCATTAACCATCATTAAACCCTGATATGGGTTCACTGCTCTATCCATATTCTTAATTTGTTCACTATTAACCAATGGTTCTTGAGGGATGGCCCCACTGAACTTTCGTTGAGCCAGGTTTGGACCTGCTGTCTTCACGCTAATCATGACTTCCAGAGCCATTTTGAGCCTGTTGTTTTCAGCCTCTCATCTGCAAAGCAACTGGTTTCGACTGCAAAACATGGCAAAATTATTTAAATGCTTTTAGACAGATTGGTTTACAAGCATTTCTCGTATGCAAACGGCTATTTGGGGTATACTGGTATACCATATACCCCATTTTCGGACAATGCCATATTCAAAAAAACGCACGACTGATGCCTGGAAGTGTTGCATCCGTCGGCGTCGTTTGGTGCTTCTCTGGGTCACACTGGCTCCAATCTAAAGCAACCAGTCAACATAGTCAACCAGTCTGAGCTACAGCTACAGTCTAGCACAACATATCAACATAAGATGCGGATGATCCTTGGACCTGAGAAAACGAGATTCCGCGACCCAGAGTCTGTTGGTGCCTGAGGTTTTGTTCTTTCAGCATTCGGTTGACACAGCGCCTTGGTTGAGGACCATTCAAGGGCAATTGGGAGATTTCACTGGACTTGGTCAGTTCAGACGTCCAACCCTTTTACAGACAGGTTTTGGAATTTACACACCCAAGAACTCATCTTGAGCAGTGTAGGTATAGAATGTGAAGCTGTTCAGAGCAGACTCAGGTGGATTGCGTTTCTTTGGTGGCTGTGTCGATCATCACCTTGATGTCGTCTACACGCCGTGTCTCCGCAGCTGGCACGACTTTAGATTTGGAGGTTTCCTAAAATGGGGGTACCCCAAAATGGATTGTTTATAATGGACACTCCCATCAACATGGATGATGTGGATATGTGGGAGTAACCCCCATTTTAGGAAACCTCCATTTGCAGTCAATCTTTTTTTTTGGGCAAGAAACGTCTGCCGGAAGGAACAGAAACCTGTCCCTCCAAGGGTCCACCATGCGGCTTATTGTGGTGGGGTTCAAGGGCACCTGCTTGTTGCGAATATGCCATCATATAAAAACTGCATGGCAGTTTTAAACATTTCTTTTGCCTTCCATCCAACGGGGATGATTACTGTATAATTTATATTAATTTTTAATATTGATTGTGTATATATATATATATGATAGATAATATTGTATGATTCTATAGGTTTTAATACATGATAGACACATTTATACAGTATGTAAATGTCCACACAGACAGTCCTGACCACAGCATCTTGGTCGAGGCACAGATGCGTCAGCTTCGAAGCAGCTGAGCGGCTCCTGGAAGATGAGAGGATCCATGGCCAGCTGTGCAGAAGTTTTCGCTGGAAAATATAAACATTACTATGACTAATACCGTCTAATTACCATGACTTCTGGACAAACTTCTTAGAAGAAAATACAAATCACCACATGTTTTGTTCCAATTTCAATGCGGAAGATGATGATAGGCTGATAGGCCGTTTCTTTACATTTTGGAGTTCCTATGTTTGGACAAAGCAACATGGAAACTCCTGTGGATGCTGTATCAATGCACAGGAGGCTCTTTTTGTTTTTTCCTGGACAGTGGTCATGACTGGGAAAGTGACAGGTCTCCCCTCTGAATAGATGATTGTTTGGCGCCTAGCTGGCAAGGTGCTAGGCCATTTCACCTTCATCTTGATTCAAAATCGGGGAACCCAAAATCAATCAAAATCAATCAAAATCATGCCATCATATGCCATCCACTTTTCTTTCTCAAAGTCACAAGATTTTTTGTGAATGACAGCAGTTGCTCTCATGAAAGGATCCCCAATTTTCAAACACATCGGTCCGGCCTCGGAGCACTGAGCAAAACCAGCCGTGAAAAAAAACATTGGTCCTACGGCGGTCAAGCCACGTGCTAAAATTCCCTACTTCAAATGAATATCAATCGATTACACATTCATCAGTCCCATGAGAGAAAATTGCATTTTTTCTGGCCGTTTGGAGGGTAACTGCCAAGAATTTTCAGAGAAAACCATATTTCTATATATTTCTTATGGGATTCAATGGCATTTATTGGCATTAAATGGCCATTTCTGATTAGTTGGGATGGGTGGTAAAACAACGACTCACTGTTCGTCCTCCGACTCACCTCGGCTCAGCGGCTCAACCCGACCCGGCGGTGAGACTTGGACAGCGTTGCCACCCGTGCAGCAGCTGCCAAATTTGAGGCCACCCAGTTGGGACGTTGGGTCACCATCAGTTGCTGGATTTGACCATGAAGATGATGGGTTTGTAACAGCTATGATCCTAGAGATTTTGTTTTAGGTACTCCAGATTCTCCCAAACTGGTTCGTTTCTGGTGGGAAACCAGTTTTGGGCCCAAGAACAAACCCCGCATCAGATTCCTGGTTGTTCAAACAGCAATCTTTCCGTCCCTTGAAAATGGGATGATGATTTCCAGTTTGGCGTACGTGGTTCAACCAACAGTCGCGGATCAAATTTGTACACTTCTGAGTGCTGACTATCATGGTTGCCTACAGCAATGGCTGGGATGATTTGATGAAATATTTGATTTCACATCTACAGCCATGGTATTTCACTCGCCAATGCTGGGATTTCCTAATGGCTCAGATGCCGATGACCTTCCGCCAGTCTAGAGCCAGGCAGGGGTGGTGAAGGGTGAAGGGTGAAGGGTGCATTGAGCTTGGGAAAGATACATCAAACAGTAGATGATGCAACAGCAGCAGCTTAACTTGGGGACAAGCACCAGAAAAGGATGTCTAATTTGGGATGGTACTAGAGACATCTACAGTCCGTTGCATTGTTTAGGAGGACATTTGTCATTGCATCCACGTGCTATTGGTGTAAGGAGTGAATCAAAAGTGGATGCGGGCATGCTGGTGCAAGAATTGCCCACACATATTTTGATCTTCTTTTTGAGTGGTCAAATTAGTCAAATGGCAACTGCAGGTGGCTGCAGCATTTGGTTATCCTCAAAGTTGCTTCTGCGTTTCCATGTTGACGATGAGGAAGTGGGGATTCAATGGTGATTTACCCGGCAAAAAGACACAAACATAGCATATCTGGCTGGATGAACATCCATCCATCAGCAAAATGTCGGACCAGGGAGGGGTTGGCCCAGCAGTCTGAGGCAAAACGCGGAGTGCCGACTCTGTTTAGGCCATTCTCTGAGACACGAGACCGGAGACCACACCCCTTGCGTTGCCGACTGTAGGAAGATGGGTATCATTGATTCATGATCCTTAATTTGAAATTTCCATAAATTGGGGTACCCCCAAATCATCAATTTTCATCCATTTTCTGGATTCCATTATAAAGCATCCAGCTATTGGGGTATCCCCCATTTATGGAAACATGGTTTTGGGGTCAGCTGATCTGCAGCTTCCAAGGCCAAGCCGATGACGAGTTGATTGCGCCCTGCAGGCGACTGGGTTCAGGAATGGAGTGGTAAACCAAAGTGGAACAAGCAGGTAAGTGAAACCAAGAGTTATCATCCTATTTTTGCCAGACATCATTGTGACATGGTGCTTTTCATCATGTTTCATCATGTTTCATCAGTCGCAGAACGAACTCCTTCCTGAAAATCTTCGGGATTTCGTGCTGGGACAGCTTGAAGTTCCGAAGTTATGTTTACTGTTGCGGATACAAAGGTATCAGACCAAAGAGCATTAGGAGCCAACAGTCGCTTATTGTACTATCTGATACTCTACAATCCTGCAAGACAAGGACCAGGAACCATTAGGAAAGCTGGGTGCAAGGAGATTTGGAAGTTTGGAACGCACTTCATACTATGGATTCCACTGAATCCACTGTATATGCCATAAACTTTCTCAGGCTGCCTAGCACATAACTTTCTGCGATGAAGTGCATTGAGTATAAATATGGCTTTAAGTCCAGGCCTGTCCTATATCCAGGACCCCCAAAAAGGGTTTAGTATTAGGGAAACCGACACTGCAGGTCCCCCCTCTCATAATTTTGATTGAACATTATTCCATACACTTTGGATATACCTGCAACTTCCACAGCAAATGTACAATTATATCCCCTGACCAGATATGATGGTTGAAAGCGGAAAAGCTCATTTTCTCGATGGGCCGGACCCCATATTTTAAGACACTCCAGGTGTGCAGGAAGTGGCAGATGGGTGCACCGCGAATGTTGGGGCACCCGGCGATCCAAGTGATCATCCAAGTTATGGGTCAGCAATCGCGTTGAAACCACTCTAGCTCCATGAGAGATGTGTGCTTTGATTTTGAGTAACGACTCACCTCACATGTTTCAAGGTAAGTCAAAGAGATCTCCACAGGTAGCCGGAGGCCTTCCAAAAGAGTCAACTCAGCACGGAGGTTTGGATACTTGGAGAGCTTCAGGGCAGAACCCACGAGTCACTGCCTCAAAAGTCACTTCGCCCGGGATGTGCTTTGCCCAAATCACAACGACCTCAGACAACTTGACCGAAAAATACTTCTTTGTCTTCTTTGAAGCCGAAGAGTTGCCCAGAGGCCGAACAACCAGCAGAAAATCAGCAGATGGCTTCTGAAAATAGAGGGTACCTCATGGTACCTCTTCATATCCATTGGTGAATCATCATCTTCCCTACTTGTCAAACGGTCCATATGAAAGAAGTACCACAAGTAGGGAAGAGGGTACCATTACTGAATCATATTCAGACGGTCCATATTCAGGGTTCAACCCCCCACCAGATTCGACCAGGCCTTCACACACTGCTGCGCTTGTGGCTTTCGCCTCTGGGACTGATTTGAATGTTGGACCTGGAGGTGTTTTGATCTATTTTGGTTTGTCTGAAAATGGGCTGTACCCCAAAATCCCATGATTTATCACCATTTTCATCCATTTTCCCATTAACATAGACAATATAGACATAGTTTTTGACCCTCGAAACCCTATGAAACCCTGAGAGATGGTTCTTTTGGGTAGGGCCGCCATGTGGGGTTGCGGCACGGGGCCATTTTTGTCCGTGTTCGAAAGCATGTTGGATGCCGGAACTAAATCTTTTAAACGCTTGAGCTACCAGCTTGATGCAGCCTGTTGGCATCATGATGCGGGTGATGATTATTGGAGTCGTAAACGCATGGCTTTTATTTTCAATCATAGAACTACCCCAATGCCGTCAAACGAATGCATTTGCTTTCTTGGTCATACACCCACATCGTTCCCCCAATGACATCAAACGAATGTATTTGCTTACTTGGTCATACACCCACACATTCGTGTTCAATTATCGTAAACCGTCAAAAAGATAAACATCCATTTCACTAGGGTTTTACTTTTCTATTTCCATTGTTTTGGGGGTTAATGGTTGATGTGACCCCAAGTTGCAATATGCCACTGTGGAGGCTACAAGCTGGTGAAGTCGACGGTCGACGGGACAACCTCGACGACTGTTCTTTGGCGATGTTGGGGAGTCAAAGGCAGTCCACATCAGCATTTGGTGAAGGTGAGTAAAGTTACGCGCAACCCCCCCCAGTTCGCCCACACAACTTCTTAAGGATTTTGAAGGAATATAAATTCCGACCCCCGTTAAACTTTACATTCAATTGGGAAGATCAACAAGGGTATTAGGAATATAAATTCCCACCCCCGTTAAACTTTAGATTCAATTGGGATGATGATGTTGTTGTTGTAACATTCAACGCACAGGTAGCTAAGCTGTGCGTTGCAAGATGAAAGCCATGATCATGGACATGTGCATTTTGTCCCACAAGACACAGTGTTTTTTGATGTTCGGACATGTCGTCGGCATCGGCGCGGGCAAACTGAGGGGTTTGCCCGTAAAGTTAGCAAAGGTTCAATGGCATCTGGGATTCTCCGGAAAGCTCACGCTAATCAATAGGTAATAGCTAATTACCAGCTCAATAGGTATAACAATAGGTTCTAATCGGAATGAATTTAGATCCATCCAATGGCATCTGGGATTCTCCGGAAAAATGCAGCGGCTAGTGTACCCTAGAATCCAATGTGTACCTCAGAATCCAATGGTGTCAAAATTGATTTCCCTATGAAACAGCCATAAACTGGGGGCCAGCCACCTCACACATTTTCTAAAATCGGATGTTCAATACCCCTGGGTTCCGAAAAACAATTTAATTAGGGAAAATGACGAAAGATACATATATATATGATCCCGGTCCCCGGTCCCGTAGCCCCCCCCAATGGTATGGTCCCCTACTCCCTGACCTAGAATCTTTCATTTCCATAGTATTTACAGCATTTTGGATGCAACACTTCATATTTCCATGGTATTTGCACCAGTTTGGATGGAGAATCTCATATTTCCATGGTATGTACAGCATTTTGGATGCAAAACCTCCTTATATAGGAACTAAAGAGTATAGTTATATTACCTCTTTATACATATATACAAATATACAAATATAATATACACATATGCAAACAAACAAACAAACATACATACATACAAACATACATACAAACATACATACATACAAACATACATACAAACAAACATACATACATACATACATACATGCATACTAAAAATATATACATATATACTATATATATATGTCTAAATACATATAGACATATATACGTATATACATACATACATACATACATACAAACAAACAAACAAACAAACAAATATACATATATACATATATACATATATACATATATACATATATACATATATACATATATGTATCTATACATACATACATATATACATACATACATATATGTATCTATACATACATACATATGTATACATGTATACATATATACATATATACATATATACATATATACATACATAAATACATATATACAT
>Ga0126342_10009100_pt1 | contig 17790 bp, 18 predicted proteins | sample Cyp1metagenome_FD_92528 | JGI IMG/M metagenome (GOLD analysis project Ga0126342, IMG submission 92528) | Coral microbial communities from Lord Howe Island, Old Settlement Bay, Australia - Cyphastrea 1 metagenome | ecosystem: Host-associated > Invertebrates > Cnidaria > Coral ... | reverse complement strand
TGCCGCCTTGAAACCGATTTTTCCAGCCGTAGCTGCCCATACTAAAGCTGGAAAAATAGGGACCTTGCTTCTGAACGCGCTGAAAACCTCATTTTCCTATTTTGACAAACTAGGATCTTTCTGTTTGTCCAGGCTTTGCCTCCTAAAACCGATTTTTGCAGCCATAGCTGCCCATACTAAAGCTGGAAAAATAGGGACCTTGCTTCTGAACGCGCTGAAAACATCATTCTCCTATTTTGACAAACTAGGATCTTTCTGTTTGTCCAGCCTTTGCCGCCCGTTTTTTCCAGCCGTAGCTGCCCATACTAAGGCTGGATATATATATATATAATATATACATACACCATATATTTATATGTACTTGTATGGTGACGGGTTATTTCTGAGGCTAGGTCGTTATTTCGGGGTGACGTCGGTGACGTCGTTTTAAATTGTCCAGATTTATGTATAATGACTTATACATTGCATGTACTGTATATATCTATAGATTTAACCGGTGCCAAAATCAAATGGCTCAAACCTATCAACACCCAAAAAATGAATGGTTTATATAGATAGATTCAATACTCATATCGTAGATCCATTGAAATCTTATTTATGATATGTATTCATCATTCCCTTTTATTGGTAGTAAATCCAACATGATCATTTGTTGCTTAATATAGATATTGGATGTTTGTCCAACATGGAATGGGACATATGGCTGTGTCTGAACATGAGGTATACCTCAAAATCAAAAACATCATAAAATCATCATGGTATGTATATAATTGTATATATATACTGCTAATTCTAAACACCACCATTCTATCATTCTATGGTCCCAAAGATGTTGTTTCATGCCCAACAGAACCATGATATATATATATATATATATGGGGATGGGTCAAAACCCTGGTACCTAGTGAACCCCCAAATAGCTGGTAAATGGATGTTCATCCCACTACAAATGTATCTATAGGTATTGACCCATACCCATATATATATATATATACGTATATATATATATATATATATACACCCCATATTATGGAAAATGGTGATGAACCAATTGATTTCCATTCTACCCTACTGTTCAGACCACACCCCGCAGATCCCACTTCGCCCAAGGCGCATTGGGAGGTGGTTCGGCCCGCGCGGCTCTTACATTGACGGCCCTGGTGGGGGTTTCAATGAAGAAATCTGGGTCAGGAGAAGGCCACAATGATGGGAAAACCTGGGAAAACATATATGTTTTATACATGTTTTGCTAATTTTTAGCCATACAAGTAGTAGCTTGAAATGGTTTGGGAGAGAAATCTAAGTGGGTTGCATATCTAAGGAATCTAAGTTTGGAACACCAGCTCCAGAAATGGATGCATACAACATGTCTTTCCAATAGGACTCGTTTCCAACCCAAACTCGTGGGTCATTCTGTGGCGAAATTTCCGCCGCCTCGAGGCTTTGTGCCATTTCTTCACCATGTCGATCTCTTGCTTGGACTGAGAAGCGAGCGGCAACAGACCCGGTTTCCAACGAGAAATCTCAGAAACGCAGCCGATCTGAACATGACATGGAACCCGGCTGCAAACGGACTATACATGATTACGAAAAAATCATAGAACATTATATAATGCATGGTATTGATTGGTATTGTGGTATTGCAACAATTCCCCAAGTTGAAAACAGCTTCATTGAAAAACATCTTCAAGCTGCTATTTTTGGGTCCCATGACGACAGTGCACCGCGGCCTCCTGTCGACTGCCACCGAGTCCCGTCAGGGCCGTCTGGGACGGTGCAAATTCACCAGTGTTCAGGTAAATGAATGTAAATGAAACATCATGAAACCAAGGATTAGTTGGGGTAACTGGGCAATAACTTATTACTAATCAAACATGACATAATTACTAATAGAATCTATTAAGATCATTTAAAATCTATTTATTAATAATGAAAGCATCCATTCACTGCGAATTACCCTACCAAGAAAGTGTGAGATTACAAGAAATCTCATCCAATTTTGGGGATAATTTCCCTGACACGCTGCCATCCCAAAACGTGAGTTGAAACCATTTCTGATTGATCCCCCATGACTAAATATCACGGCAAATGGGTAAGTTTCCAAATCAGAAATAAACCCATTTGGAAGTGATGTTGCCATCATTTACAACGAGGTCAGGCAGTAAGGTCGTTGTCATTTACCCAAACTGTCAATTTACCAAAACTATCCTGTTGATTCGTATCCAGATTGTTTTCTTTGTTTGGGCCGCCTGAAGCTGGCAGGGAGGACTTGCAATGACACTATCGGAGCGTCTAGGGCTTGGATCTTTCTCCTCGGCACCCGCTTTTGTTCAACGAATTGCACCAAACATAAGTATTATCATACTGTGGATGGAAGAATCCTACACCAGTTGATAGGATTTGATAGGTGGTTTATCATGGTTTATCCCATTGGGACCATTATTTATAGGGCTTCCACATTCATTTTGGTGGTGCAGAGTTTCGTCCATTCAAGTTGATACAATTTGATTCTACAGTAAAGACCAGCGTTTGCCCCATTGAAAGAATGATTGATCAAATATAAGTTTAAAAATCAACGCAATACAAAAATTAAACTTTTTCCATTTCCACGCGCACGACCCCAAAACAATGAAATCGTTCAATTACTAAAAGTTGTGGCGATGCCAAACTTGAACTTTTTCCAGGCGCACGGCCTCCCGATACGACTTTTACGAGCTGGTACGACTTGACGCTAGCGTTAGTAGATGATCCAAGGTCTGGCATGCTTAATCCAATGTCTGTGAAACACATACTAAACGCTAAAGGTACCGCCTTCACCTGCATGTTTTCTACAAGGGAACAGCTCTATTTTATACCATCGGTACCGCTTTCAACATCTGCCTGTACTCTGGTCATTGAACATAGCAAACTGGAACATCACGGTTTCGCATAGGTAAATCATCGAACTAAATGGGCCATCTATACCATACCTACGTCAAGTAATCAGAAGGTAAATCCCATGACATCACCATTAAGTTCCATTAAGTCCCATTAAATCACCATCAAATCCCATTATATAAGTCCCATAAAAAAATCCCATAAAATCCCATGTTTTGTTTTGTTTAGTGCAGGGTATCTCCTCCCGACCCCATGTTGTTCCCCATCAGCCACGGATATCTGCCTGGACTCCAGTGGCGCCGGGGCTGGTGGGAGCCTGGCAGCATCACATCGGGCGGGTACCATAAATGGGGGTACCCCAATAGCTGGATGGTTTATACTGGAAATCCCATTCATTCAGATGGATGAATTGGGGGTACCCCAATTTTAGGAAACCCTGAAATATTGCTATAGAGTACGCTATAATATCCTATAATTATTCCTATAATATTCAAGCTTCCAATATCTTCCAATATAAATATTCACTGTGAATGTACTGTATGTATTGCCAAGAACATGATGCCATCCAAGAAGATGTCGTATGGACCGCATGGGCAATCCCCCACTTTTGCGGCGGATTTGCCACGGTGCAAGATGCGTTGCTTTGGTCTCAAGGATACAATTGTTGGAAATCAGTAAATGCATTAGGAATTGGGATCATCCTTAGATGGAAAGCCACACATATTTGAATATATTTGAACCCAGTTTCATTTGTATTCCGCTACAATATCTACCCACTATTTGGTGCAAGAGCCCTCATCTTAATACCTCATGGCTAGTCACCTTCCAATATCCAGCAGAACGACCTCAAATTTGCATAATCACATTTTCTAGAGTATCCCCTTAGTTTATCCTCATGTTTCCTCATGTTTCGTGAACCAAAAACCCTTGGTTTATCCACCCCCCTGAACTTTCACAGACAAAGCCATCCTTCTTTCGCCGTTGAATCTGAGACTCCCAACCTGACTCTGAGCACCTTTGCGGGCCTCAAAAAGGGACGGAATTTTTGCAGCAGGGTGAGGCCGCCAGGCCGTAGCCGGCGGCCTGGTGGATATCATGAAACATAGTAACTACTTTGGGAAACTGGTTAATTACCTGGTTTATGGATGTTTATGGCGGATAGATGCGGTTTTTGGACTCTATAAGTGACTTGTAGTAGAGTTTTCATGGTGTTTATATGTGTTAACTAAAGCAACTTATCGCTGGGGCCTCACCTTGCATTGATATATGATATGAGAAGTCACCCAACGTGAATGCGGCAATTTTGGGATAGTTGCCACAATCCTGACCGTCCTTTGCAGTCTTGGAGTGACGTCGTTTTAAATTACCAAGGTCGTAAATTCCATTCGATCGATACAGCTGCGTGTGAGACAAAAACTGGAGACCAAACCAAATGGATGGTGGAATCTTCATCCATACACCCTCAAAATTAGGATGCCACACTCCACACCAAAATTCACCATTTCCAAACATTTCCAACAGAAACATCATCTTCCAAGCCTAAGCTTCAGGGGCCGTTTTTCTTTAAACAGAAAACAAACACATCAACCCTGTACAGCTGCAGCGTGTTGCACGGCGCCTTGCCACCGGTGGGAACACCCGCTTCATTGGCGATGGTCACCAGCTCCGCCAAAGTGGAATGCACCAGCTGTTCCAGTGAATCCACCCGCCTGGCCCGAAGGCTTCGGTTTTCGGGGCTTTGGGGGTGAGATTTGGGAGCCTGGAATAAGGCAGTAGAGACCCTGTAACACGGCAATTCTTCAAGCTCTGAAACTGTACCAGCCACTGGCTGTAATTGTTTTGGCCAGTTGGAATGTAGATGTGCAATGATGTGCATGGGTCCAACATCGTCCAAACAAAGTTGTCCTGCAAAGTCGTCAAACAAAGTTGTGATCCCCAGATGCCATCAGCGTAACCATCTTTCAGATCCCCAGATCATAGCCTTGATGTATTTGATTCAGGCCATCAGGCCTACACCTTGCGCAGCGCCGGCCCTTTTTTTCGTCAAATGCCAAGTCTTTCCCAAAGCGCCTTGATCTCCTAGGCCAGAGAGGTGACTGGGTATGACTGGGTGAGTCATGATATCCCCAACTTGAATGGCAATTCTTAAGAAAACTGTTTTTTTTTAAGAATTGCCGGGGAATCACTGGAATTGGTGGCCTTAAAAATTCTTATACCCTCTGCTAAACTAACATAGCCATGGAAAATCACCATTTTTAATAGGTAAACCATCTATAAATGGGCCATTTTCATCCATTTTCCAGGGCTATGTTAAATAGGCAGAGGGTAAAATCCTTCTGGAAATACAACTGGTTGGCGTCCTCTGACCTGCGAGGGGCTGCATCCGGTGCATCGGCAATCTCCTGGAGCCACGACTACGGCTGGTTTTTATATAATGGAGCCACGGCATGGAGCTGTTTGTCCCATGATTGATCAGCAATTGCAGCAGTCAGTCTTCAGCTCCTTGCTTGCTGCCTCCACTGCACGCCTATCGGCTGCATCCTCCATTTTTTCCAAGCATACCAACCTTGGGGGAGTCAGCGTTTTCCAGTGTGGGGTGGGGGGTTAGCCTGTGGAACGAAGGAGTTTGTTCAGTGCTCACTATCTTCAAGCCCACAACATTTGGAGGTTTCCTTTGGCAGGGGATCATGGGGTTAGGTTAGATCTCAAGGTTGTCAATGGGTACAGTATATTGTGGCATAGTTACCCAGATTAATGGCATATGATCCCCTTGTGCTATATTTATTTCTGTTCCATGCTCCATTGTATGGATTTTTTGAACTAAATTAATCTGATTGTTGGTTTTGTATCACAATTTGTGTGGGTCACATCCACACTTAACAAAACCCATTTCTGGGGGGTGGGGTAAATCTCCAAATGGTTTGATTATATTGTGGCTTGTTTATTCTGTCATTTCGCCTGGTAAACTAGGTTGTTCATTATGATAATTTCCCCCTACAAATCATCAACATGGGTTAAATCAAATTACATATGTAAAATGGTGTTTGAAGGTTAAATGATTGCAGCTGATTATATAAATGAATGACATTCAAACCTCTATCGACTATCATTTCCCTTGCAGATCATCAGCCAGCAGGATAATAAGATCCAGATGATATTTTATGAACATCTATGTATGATATTAGGGATAGAATCAATATATATATATATTATATTATGATAAATACAATCATCTGGAATTATCAAGTTGTAGAACTAAATCCAGGTTGTTTGATTATATTGTGGGTTGTTTATGATATCATGTTCCCTAGAAATCATCAACCAACATGGGTTGAATCTGTAAGATGATTGTTGAATGATAAATATACATTCCTCCGATATATTATCATATCTTGTTAATATATATATATATATGGATATTGTCCAATGTTCTCCAAATTAGAATGGACACCAAATATCATGACTATCTCCACAAATTCCTGCAATAACATCCAATAACTATGTTAACCAAAATGGAGGAATCTATGGAGATAATATGAGACAATTACTATAGATACACTTTTAATACTAGCTATTCCTCCAATACAACAATGATAATTATTTCCATAGATTCCCCCAATGATTATATATATATATAATTACATAGATTCTTCCAATAATCATACCAAATCAATATGTTCCCTGATACATATAGATGTTTAATGTCTAATGTTTCATGGTTAATACAGATCCAAATTGGAACGGACATCAGATATAATAATAATCTCCATAGATTCCTCCAAGAATTAAATAAATCATATTAAATGTTCCCCAAGATATATCTAATATATTCTAATATCTAATGGTATGGAATGGTTAATATCGATATGGATATCGAGTTCCTTCATATCTTTAGATATGTTCCCTAAGATTAGAACAATATTCTCCATAGATATTGAGATAATCTTCCCATGGTTCTCTGATCTGTCTAGCTGCTGCTCCACTTCTGCTTTACGCGTCATGGGCCAGGCACCCCGCGTCTTCCAGGGGCCCTGGCAGCGTCGAACAATGGGGCTCTTTACGGCGTAAAACATGGGGCTTTCACCATCGAATGTGGGCATTTACTCCGTGAAACATGGGGCTTGAATACATGGGTCATTAAATGTCCCCATTGAACATCACCCAACCATTAGGTATATGGTCTATAATGGCTACTATAAGGTGATGTCCAATATACCCAAAATGGGACAGTTACCAACCCCTGTTGAACTGATCGAATGGGATTTAACCATGAAACTTGTGAAACTCGTGGATTGAACTATCAAACGTTGGGATTTAAAGATGAACAGTGGGGATTTAGCATGATTTAGCCATATTTAACCAGTGAATGATGGATTCGGGTGGTCTGAACTTGGGGTTTCCTCCCATCTATTTGTGAACACCTTAGATAATAACAATCAATTTGATGTTTGGGTACCACATCTTCAGAGAACATCAGAAAACCAATTACAGTAATGTCCTGTGGCTGGGAAACTGTTGATAGCATTTAGTGACTCCTGGTAGTTCCTTATATCTCCTTGGCTCCCAAGCAGGGAACACGGACACAACCATACTTTCAGCTCCTCCTAACCGACGTATAGTTTATATGTGTTTTCGGGATATCATCACCTTTTACCTAACATGGGGCCAACAAATACAAGTGAGCCACTGCTAACACCCAGCGAAATTTGGTTTACGTATGTTTATGTACCAAAACAAACCAAATTCAATCAATTTGATCGATTACCCAAATGTTCCTTAATGTTCCTTGTGTTTTTGTCGTCGCAATGTAATGTCAAGGTGACGTTTGGACTCCCCCAATCGATCAAACTGGATCAAGATGTTAAGATGAAATAAAATGGAGACGTTCACAAACCATTCCCAACCCGTGCTATTGTTTTTTGGCTCCAACGCATCTCAGTGAGGATTCAACTCTTACCCAGATTCCATCCCAATTCAGAAGGTCAGTGTCCATGGCTGTTGTCCAATGTCTTCACAGCAACATTGAAATTATCCACAAATTCAACAGGAACAGCATCCACGTATGCGAGATTTTCCAGCATCCCATCCGAGATTATCGTCGGAAAGTGAAGCGTTTGTCAGCAGCAAAAGATCTCTGAAAATCACCAGTTTTATGTAGTCGTTTGGTAGTTTCTTAAAATATCTTAAAATTGTCGGGATCCCCAAAACCATTCAATGACTTGGATGTTTTGGGGGTACCCACATGACTTAGACAACTTGAACGGCTTTGCAGCTAGAGTGACCACGGAATCCTAGCAGGACTATATCTAACAAGAAAACAATGGTACCATGAAAATTGGGGATTGAATGGAATATTTATACAGTATATAACAACATATTATATATAAGATGGTTTAACAGTACTTTACCTACCCTAAACTGACCCAGGATTTCTGAAATTCTGATACCTAGAAGATCCATTGGGCACATTTTTCTTCCCTCAACGCCTACTCTAGCTCCTAGGTGGAATTACCCGGAACATCCAATGCGTCGGCATTTCCTAACTCATGTCGGCACTTTTTTTAAAAGCATCCCCAACGGGTCCAATCTCAATGGGGTTGAACTCTCAAATCAAGGAATACCGATGGGGGCCCTTTTTCAAAACATGTTGAATGTTGAACAAGTTTTTGGCCTCGGCATTTTTAGCCGGAATTTAGGCGGAAAAAACCGGAATTTATGCGGAAAGACCCGGAATTAGGCGGAAAAAAAGAATTAGGCAGAAATGGAATGAGGGGAAATGTGGTGCTTGCGGTCTTTTCGCCAAAGCCCTGCTCAACCAATTCAGCAACTAAGGCCTTAACTATCATGCAGGGCGCCCAAAACCACATAGTTGGGGACCAGATGATGTTCGGGATTTTTGTTATAAGGGCATGGGCGTTTGTTTTTGTACTCGGCGTTTCCTCTTGAGTTAGGCAGAAATTTCTGCCTACAGGAGAGTTGGGCACTTCTTTCCGCCCAGCGGTGTTTCTAGGTATTATCCCTTCAATTGCCAGTGCAACTGTCACTACTATTACAGTAACCAGGGGATGTCCATTCTAAAGTGATAGGCCAGCCGTCCTCCATCAGAATGGCTGAAGCTAAGCCCATTGGTTTGTTGATTTCCCTCGAATCTAAGGTGGTCAACCAATCAGGGTGTTTTTCCTCCGGAAAAAATTACATAAACTCACTTTATGGCTACAGCTGAATTGTGGTAAATCGCAACCCTGAAATGAGTTCACTGGAGGGTGATTCAAATTCCCCCGACTAGCAATCCCGTACGTCCTGGACGAACCATGATTTCTGGACGTCATTCCTAAAGATCCTAAAGTTAAAGCCCCTACAAAAGATGGTTCGATCCACTTTTGAATCCCAAATCAACCAAACCAACCATCAGTGATCAAACATGATCCAATCATCCAATATATATATATAACTTGCAAGTAAAACAATGAAACATCATGAAACCCTACGACATGACGGTTAGATCCCCACTGTCACACCCCACCAACGTCCCCGAAAAAAACCTGGTGCCGCCTTCACCACGGCCGCCGCCAGCAGCTCCGGCTGGCCGCAGAGCAGCACGAGGCGCCCTTGGCTCCGAAGCACACGGGCGGCCTGCGCTCCAAGGGGGAAACGGGGTGATGTGAAACGGAACGGTGATCTATGATGTTTTAATGATGTTGGATGGTTTAATGGTTTAATGATGGTTTAATGATGTTGGATGGTTTAATGGTTTAATGATGGTTTAATGATGGTTTAATGATGTTTTAATGGGAAGGAATGAATATATGGTTCAATGATTGTTTAATGAATATATATATATATATCATGGGAGTTTGATGGTTTAATGATGTTGGATGGATATAATGGGGATATAGTTTAATGATATATTAATGGTATATAATGGAATGTAGCCTACCGTAATCAAACATGATTGGCAAACAAATCCCCGCACTAAATGGAGGTTTATAGCTGGGGAAAATAATCGAACTACTTAGTGCGTGGATTTTCCATTGCCATGTCAAATTACCGGACGGTCTTTCCCAATATGTTTCACCCACAAAACATTAATCACAAATCGCAATGGACAACTCCACCTTTATAGACTCTATTTTCCCATTAAGACCTCTATCTATACGAGATTGTTCATTGCCTGGGGAATTTGGCCTGATTCTTCATGGGTATATATATATACATAGAGGGGGGTTTTATAGATGGAATTTAGATGGTGTTTTTACCAGAGATCATGATACCACGATCTACGATTGTTTCACGTAGTTTAAGCCAGGTATCATAGTATGAAAACTATGAACCAAAAGAACATTGGGAAAATCATAGGACTAAAAGCATATTCTCATCGTTCAATGATGGCGATATCCCCGGGATACCCATTCCAGTTGTGAAGCTATTCAAACTTGAGACGTACTCCAGGGGTCCCCAAAAAGAGACCGCGCAAGCGGTGTCTGCAGGATGTAAAGTAAATGATGTTTCCTACATGATTTCCAGGTGTCCAACTTTTCTATCAACCTTTGGGGATGATTATCAAATTGTAGTCATATATTTCTATCCATTTGCATTCAATTGATATTGCTTTAGGGGTTCTAAACTTCAATTTGCTACACGGAAATTTACGTTTTAAGATCATACATTTATTGGTAGAAAGCGCTTCACCACCAACGCCTCCTTGACAACTCGGTGGTACAACTGCTCGCATTCCTTCCGCTGAGGGTAGAGAAGTTGTCAATTCAAAAGAGTGGGTTCCAAAAAATACATGTCAACTCTTGATGCACATGTGTATATATATATATACATATATATATATGTATATATATAATACACATACATACATATTTACCGCATACAATATGTTCTTTCCTGTGCAAATAATGACCATACTGACAAATATAGGTGGTTTAGGGATGGTTCCTCTCACTGAGGTCGTTATTGAGACAAACGCACTGTTTCCTCTCATTATAAGAGCATAGCTTCTATATATAGTGTATACATCAAGGGTGTTTTACATACTTAGGGAATGTTATAGGGGAAGTGGAAGGCCGAAAATACTGTGAATGTGTGTATGAATGGATTTCGTCCCAAACCCAAACCTGAAACACTGAATCCAATATCAAGCAATTGAAATAAACTTTTTCTATTGGTCATCTCATTTCTGATGTCATTCACCATGTCATTCTCAGCATTACCCAATTTACACAACGAATCGGTGCAATGGGTATGGGTCAAAAAAGGATCTCAAAATGGAAGTTTGATACTCGAAAATGACCTGGTACCCAAAATGACCCGAGATTTTTGCAAAGCTCCCACTCCTCTGGCTCTCCCGAATTAGGTAAGTCACAAAGAACTGCGTCGGCTTCCCCTGTGCAGCACTGGCAACAAAACTTTCGGATTCAACAGAAACTCATTGCCCCATTGCCAAACAATGTCTGAATTCACTGATTAGCATGACTTGTTGCAACATATGTAAAAACATGTTTTCCTTGTAATCATTGCCCATCTTAGACTAGACACTTTTACAGTAGATACTCTGCATTTGTTTTTGCTGGTTAGTACAAATCCACATTTGTAGTAAAATATTAAATTTGTAAACTGATGTTGACCCAGAATGTTTGTTTGTGTCATTATCCCATTCTATCCCCATCATATGCCCATCTTATCGTCATAATTGTTGATTACCCCAACCCAATTACATCTTCATTAGAACCTCTAGACAATTCAGCTTTAAAACATGCCCCGTTGCCGGAACTCTAACGACAATAACCATCGCCCACGATTTATCACCCATATCACCATCTGATGGTTAAATCACCATGTGATGGTTAAATCCCCATGTGATTCGTGACCCTGAAAATGGGTCTGTCAGAAACTATGATACCTATAAATCCATTGATCAACCATCATTGTCCCATATTGTCTCCATTCAAATTGCCATGCGGGGTTTATACCCTATTTTCAGACAAACCCAAGTATAATATTGCTGAGTATATATGTTTGTGCATCTTAGACATATCCCATATAATGATAAATGAATACAAATAATACATATATATATATATATATCATTTTAAATCCCCATTGTTGATGCCACAATCTCACAAATTATCGGTTATATCCCATTATCATCCCATAAAATGATTGGTTTCCCCATTAAACCACCATTGTTAGCCATTCAATCACTGGGTCACCCAAAGCCATTGCCAAACTGCCACCAGGCCCATCTGCTGGGGGCCCACCCGGCTGCAGGGCCAGCTGCCCCCCATCGCCCGGGCACAGCGCTGCCGCGCTGCCCAAGGTCTTTTGCGCGGTCTTCAGGGCGGCCTCCGGGATAAAGTGGGAAGGTTAACACCATAGAATCATAGAACATAATATGGACATATCGATTTCATATTGCAGTCAATTTAAGTGCTTTTGAGATATAGCAAAGTTGGTTTTGAAGTATTTCATGATACTTATAACTAAAGGTGACGGGGCTTGAAACCCCATTTGTAAGTTGGAAGGGGCCACCTTGTAGAACATATATACGTACATATATATATATAATATTATATATATAATATATAATATTACATATATATATATATAATATTACATATATATATATATATATATATATATATATCATAGTAGTATATATATATATATATATGTTATAATATTAGTTTAATATAATTTAAGCATGTAAGTTTAAGCAGTGATCATTGATAATATTTATTTCATATCTCATAGCTATGACGGTGATATCATTGGTTGGTATGTTAAAATACTGGATATCTTTCCATTATACATTGATGGTTATAAATAAACTAAGGTTGTGGTTTACTGAGATGATTGGTGATACTCCTGAGCACTGATCTGGAAACATGGCCAATGCCAAGATACGATGTAAACAAAACACATGTCCCTTTTCTTGGTTCATAATCCAAAACGATGGCACACATGGTGCCCCCATTTTAGGTGATCCCTGGATGATCTGCAAAGCACTGCAAAGCACTGCCGCCTGTCTCAGGTCTTGCCCAACAACTCTGGAAGGCTCCTCTGGGGATGTTGCTCAACATGCTGAGGATGGGCACATCATGCTGAGGAAACTGAGGAAACACTCGACTCTGGGCTCTGGGCAATAGATGTTTATAGATGTTTATAGGTCACTTAAATTTCACTGAAACATGGTCTTTGTGGGATTGCTTTGCTGCCCCTAATCATCATTTCTGGTGAGCTTCTTCTGAGATGTTCTGAGGTATTCTAGTTCTTTTTTGCCAGTTAAACAGTTTTCCATCCATTTTTGCCAGTTAAACAGTTTTCCATCCATTATGACGACCAAAAAAACTCACTTTGCCAAGGCTTCTTTTCATGCTCCGAATCAATGAATCATGGGTTTTCATGGGTTTTCCATGGGTTTTCCATGGGACCTTCCAAACACAAAAAACATGAATGATGCTGAAGATTCAACTGTGAACCACTCACAAAAAACAAAAAAATAGAAATAAGAGGTCCTTTCTTATTGGCCATCCCAACGGAATCGTCCGAGTCTCTTTTTGTCGACCATCTATTGCGGACTCTCCCATCATATGAAGCTACACATCCCATTAATTATATCAGATCTCCCATATGTGTCATGTTGAAATCCCATAATCCACATCTCGGATCATCTGTTACCAAATAAAGTTTCCATATCTTCACCTTTTGATGGTTCATCATTCATTTCCCCCATGAAAATTATCAATTTATATCATTTTTATTCAATTTACCCAATCACCAATTAGTCAAATTATTCCCATTTTTTGTTGTTTGAACATGTTTGAACATCATTTCCCCCATTATCCATTAGAGTTGCCATTCTCTCATATGTTCCCAACATCGTCCTTTCAGGAAAAATAGAGGGGTCGGTTTGGTTTTGATGGGGGAGCCTTCTATATCTTCTATTAATCAACCAACCAGCAGGAAAAAAAACTATGATCCATACAGCATTGGGTTGGTTGAGAGGAACATGCAAAGGAAACCCTGAGATTTTATGGGAGAAACCGTCCCTAGTTTCCTGTTGCCCCAACTTTTCCCCGGTCCTTGGGCCAAATCCGAAGCGCCAGCTGCAGCACCTTCCCGTGGCCGCAGCAGGGGTCCGCCAAGGCGCCACCTTGTGCTGCCTCCGCACCCAGGAGCCCCAAGGCGCTGAGGCGACACAAGTTGCGGCGCTCGGCGGAGAGGACGGACGCCAGGCCCAAAGCCAAAGAGCTGGGGCCTGGGAGGGGCGGCCCCCTTAGATCATCCATTAAGAAATGGGATGTTCCATGAAATAAACCCATCCAGATATTGGGGTACCCGCCTTTTAGGAAACCTCAGACCCAAGTCTCCTCGCTGGGCAATCGCACCCCAGTGTACCCACAGTGTCACCTGGGGCCTGAGGACGCACTGCAAGGTCAACATTTGAGTTACTTCCTGGGAAATCCCGGATCAACATAGATGTTTTTATGGTAAACCATGTTAAATCTACTATAAATTTAGGTTTTAATGGAAGATCCCATTGTAAAATGAAGGTTTTAATGGGAAAAAACACATCAATAAATAGAGAAATAGAGGATCAGCCAACCATCTTTGATTAGCGGAGGGTAGCGGCAACATCTCAATGCAACACTTTCCAGCGGCCACACCTCTTCTCATCGAATCGCCATGGGACTTGTTTCTTCAGACCTGATTTCCGTCTTGCGATTTCACCACGGTCTGGAACGGGACCATGAGAACATGCATGGATCATTGGGACAACGGGGGAATAATATGGAATAATCCCATCCCCCATATTAAACACCAGTAGAAACCATGGTTTAGTGGGGAATTTCCACATAATTGGGACCAGTTAGGGATATGAGCAAACATCGTTTGGGTATTGTTTGGGTTATATCAATGGTGGATGCTGACAGGTGGATATCAGGGTCAAAGGAATTTACAAGTGAGAGAAATGAATTGGCTTTGGTTCTTCCCAATGAAACCGGGTCATTTCATATCTTATAGTTGGCGATCACACTAGTAAAATGTTTGGTTGTTCATGGTTGTTCTACTAATGTTCCACCATCATCCAACTACCCAAATCTTGGGGGCCCCTGGTATAGGTTCGATAGATTCCACCCGCCGCCTCCGCCACCCGGCACTGGGCCTCTTCGGAGACTTTCAGAGACGACCTGGCGCAACTTTGGTTCCAGAGTCCTGCACCGCTGCATCACTGGGTCCTCCATGGCACACCTAAACTGGAGCATGAATGGAACATGTTGATATATCCCAATTGGACATACCCCAGAAACATGGCTTCAATATGGGTTTTATACAATATAATATGTATATATATAATCATACCTAATAATATTCACAAATCATGGCTGGATTATAGGGAAAATACCACTTTTGGGGTATGTCAAAACGATCTATTCATCATTGTTGGGGTACATCCTGATAATATGAGAAATGAATGCAGCCTGGGGGCATTGCAACGAGAATCTAACCATCTAACATCATCTAACCATGCGTCATGGCTGGCAAACGTCCGCCATGGTGGATCTCTGGGAGTTCAGTGTCACCAGCTTTTCGGCTCCCCCAACTGGTTCCCTTCTCAAAAAAGCACTGCTGACGAAAACACGGACCCGACGTCCTTTCCGAAGAGAAGCGAATGTCATATCTCGGCACCTTTCCAACTGATAGGTGGCAGTTCAATCCAGTCAAATCAAAGCATAGTCAGGTCAGGCCCAAATTCTTGACATGGAAGACAGGCACCTAAACAAATTGATGTATTCTTCATATTCTTCCATCACCGGCACCTGCTCACCACCTTGTTATGCCCCAAAGTCAAAAGTACCCAAAAAGACTTGAGGCTTCCTGGTGCCAAAAAATGACTGATATTGACTGATCATGGGTGGGTCCATTGGTTTCGGTTAGTGATGTTAGTGTGGGAACTGGTACCCCCTTGGTGCGTGGTGTGCATTGCCCTTCAAAATACCAACAACACATTGTATACCTTGTAAAAGTACCGAAATTTGAGGCTTGAAAGGTACCAAAACCAAAAGTTCGCCTTATGGAGGATGTGTCGTAACATATATATATATTGAAATATATAGCCATAATATGCGGGGGATGAAGATCTGCTTCAGGGTACCAATAAAACTCCATTCCACCCGCCATTGCCCCACCTTGGATTGCTTACCACGTGCTGCGTCCAAGGCCTCTTCTAAGGCTCCCGGCTCAAGCAACGCCTGCCAAGATGGAAAGGACTAAGCATACACTTGGTTCAATGGATTGGTTTAAGGTAAAATCTACGTACAGTATATAAATAATGGTTTTAATATATGTTTGACAGTTTTGACCCCACATTTCGCGAGTTCCCGAAGTAAATTGTCCCGTTCTCCAATTCTGGCGAATGAACACCGCACGCAGTTGGCAGTGAATCACCTGTCCTCTGCATGTCGGTACCTTTGCCACGGTTTTTGCCACTTTGCTGGTTCAAGAGACGGCCATCACCATACAGACTAGCAATTGGATATCGCAACCTAAAAGGGCTACGGACCGTACGGACCTCTGACATCTGCCATTTCCTGGGAGATTCATAGAAATTGCTGATTAGCCTTTAGACATGAAAGAGTGAATTGCCCTTTGGTATCCCCGGTTACGTCACTGGCAGGCCTCCAACTTTGTAGCCAAATCCTCCGCAATCGTCAAGGCTTCAAACTCATCGTCTATCACCAGGGCAAAGAGGTGACTGACCTGACTGGATGGCAAGAACTATAGATGATCAGGTGGGTTTGGTTGAAAATAGGATACCCTAAATGCATTGGTTACTGTATTCATGCTGTTCGATATTTTCTAACTATTGTTTGATGGCCATGAGCTTAGAGTTGTGAGGCGCACCCAAATAGATGATGGTATGGTAAGATATGGTTAGTAATGCGAGTCATCTCCAAAAAAGGTTTCAGAGTGAGTCATTGTGATTTGCCCTTAAATATGGTCCATACCAATTTGTCACAAACATCACGAGCAAAAAAATACATGGCACGTTTATCAGAAACAGTTTGCGTGGGGGCTGTGGGTCAAAATTCAATCCCCAACCATATATATATATATACACATGTTGTCTATTTGATATTTATAATATATATATATATATATCCAACACTATAATTTATTCATACACCATGTATATCTATTATATAGTCAAACATGATCGTCTCGGTTGCAAGCACCTTTCAGGGGTAATATGAACCCACCGTGTCCAGCTGGAACCGACCCGTGGCCAGTTATGGCCAGTTTCAGCATTCAATTCAGTGGATCTAAGAACAACAATGAAAAAAAACATTATATAAAATCATTAAAACACATACAAAAAACATCCATAGTTTTTTTAGATCCATAGGAAACCGCCGTAAGAATACCATATAGTAAACCATAGGAAATCCCTAGGAAATCCATGGGAAATCTGCCCGGTTTTCCCGGGTGGGCCACTGGGATGCCTCACTCTGGTGGCCTCGGGCCGGTGGCCGGTGCAACTGGATGATTGGAAAATTTTGTTAAAATACATATGGTTAATGACATTTTATGACTATAGTACATAAGAACATGGATGATTTATAAGTTATAGTAACATAGTACTTCTTTTTGTTGGTGTTTTGAGGAGATTGTAATTCAGTCACCAAAAAATTCTGCATTTCTCGGCGCCTGCCTGCTAACTTCATTATGATAGTATGATAGTCGATTGCCTGTTGATAGATCTACGTTGACCGCAAAAACACTAGACGACGGATGGCCCGAGAGCGTAGAGGAGCAGGGTCTTCTGTTGTTAGTATGGAGACACCATATTACAAGACAATACATTAAAGATGTATTATAGGAAGACGAGAAGAGTAGTATCAG
>Ga0126342_10009099_pt1 | contig 17790 bp, 20 predicted proteins | sample Cyp1metagenome_FD_92528 | JGI IMG/M metagenome (GOLD analysis project Ga0126342, IMG submission 92528) | Coral microbial communities from Lord Howe Island, Old Settlement Bay, Australia - Cyphastrea 1 metagenome | ecosystem: Host-associated > Invertebrates > Cnidaria > Coral ... | reverse complement strand
CGAAGGAGCCACAGAAAGCAAAAAGCCAGAAGCCAAAAAGCCAAGAAGCCACGAAGCCACCAGGAGCCACCAGGAGCCACCAGGAGCCACAGAAGCCAGGAGCCAAAGGAGCCAGGAGAAAAACAAAAAAAAAACCCAAAAAAAAACAAATTAAATTACCCTCCTTTCTTTACTTCAATCTTTCTTCCTTCCTTCCTTCCTTCCTTCCTTCCCCCCCTTCCTTCTTTCCTTTACTTACAAACAGTAATATTTTTTTTTGATCCTAATAATAATTTTCTTTTGATCCTAATAATAATTTTTTTTGATCCTAATAATATTTTTTTTTTGATACCCATCCCGATTATGACAATGACTGACTTATCTTCTGTAGGATTAGATGTGTGACACTTCTCAGTTGGGATGAAGCTGACGTCGTAGCTGATCCTCCGAATTCTTCATCGCATTGCCAGGTTTCTTCCGGGGCATCTATGACTTTCGTGTACCTGTGCAAGCGCTAAAATTCTTTGTTTTTGTTTTTTGCTTGAGATCAATTCTGTTGAGTTGCTGTGATTGTTCAATGTTACTCTGAATTTCAATCTAAATATTTGCAAAAGAGAGATCCAGCTTCACCACTGGTCCCGGAGGAAAACATGGAAAAAACATCCCAACATGGCAGCGCACCCTGGTGCTGGTGAAGCTTCTGGACCTCAGAGTACAGCGCCGGGCCAAGGCCAAGGCATCCAAATCGAAAAAAATGTGGGAAAACTGTGTTCGATTGCTGTATATATTGTATCTTCTTGTTCTTCGGGACAGATCTTGACAGCTTAACATGTTTTAACACCCACGTCGGGTCCCCCGGCATTGGCAGATGGGCGGTGTCCAATCCAGCTCCGGTGGGCTGGTGCTGGTCAAATTGGGCCCCAGGGGCGCGGTGGCGCGGCAGTTGGCCATGGTGCGTTGCCCCAAGTACGGCGGCATCTGGGACAGGACAGGGCAGACAGGATGGCTATGGCCATGGCCCTCGAGAATTGGGGTATCAAATTCATGAACTGGACAACCATCTCTAGGCAAATGTGCTATGCAGAATTTTCCCATTTGGTCCCCGCACACAACTCACGTGGCAGCTGCGGCCCGGCAAAATCCCATCGCAGTCGGTCCAGTTGAAACGACAAGCGTCGACCGGTGGGGCTCGGCCTAGGTTGAACCATGTTGAACCATTGTCAACATAAACTGGTGGCATAACTGGGTGAACTGGATCAAGCTTCATGAAAACTGAACAAAACGGATCATTATATTGTAATATTTAGATTTATTATTTTTGTTGTTACTATTCTTATTGTTAAGGATCAACGGTTTCAGGTTACGATTTCAACTGAAACTAGCTAGCTTCCACCGAGGCCGAAACAAACTTCGATGGGATGGCAGCCGCCATAGACACATTCTGCCTCACACTTTCAGAAACAGTTTCTGACCAAAAAATATCCCAAAAATTGAATCTTCTTCCGATGAGAAAAAAACAGTACAATTACGATAATTCCGTCCTTGTTTTCATGTTTTCCGTTGCCAAACAAACGAAGTTGTAAACAAAGATCCGCATCGATGACTCGGTTTCGTATCGTTCCGCGCCTCGCAGGCATCGTTGATGGAACAGTTCACCGAAGCATCTCCTTTGAAGCCGTTGGCACCTCAAGGTCAAGGTCATTAAAGTACCTTAAAATAAGGTACCTTTAAGGCCCCGCAAGTGGGTTATCTTTGGTGATTTTTAGTGAACCATTTGGCCCCACAATTTTTCTTCGGCATCCTAACTTTTCAGAGGAAAACTGATCTTTCTCGTTTTGCATCTTTCATGCATCATGGGAATATTGGTAATAGCATTTAAACTGATCATCATCATATACCTCTTCAATTCACCATTTTTTTTTAAAATCAGGTTTTATCAGAACCCATCAGAACCCATCATTTTTGCCGTTGAATTTCTGACAGTTTCACCGTTTCACCGAGGCCACGAACAAATCCATCCCAGGATGCTGTCCTGTCGATTCAGATCGTCTTTGCATCGAAAAATTGTGAATCCACAACATCTACATAAATCATATCATAAATCTACATCATACATCTAAGGAATCTGTCAACATCAACTAATCGAAATATAGGACATGCAAGGAGTCTGTGAACGATATCTCCAAAAGCAAAGTTTCCAAGACATCAAAATCATCCATGATTAAACTTCATTAAACTTGTTTTTTTCCATTCAACACCTGGACCTACCTTCCCTACCTTCCCTTTAAACATCAAAGGGCTGCCGTCCGGTGCCGGTGCCGCTGCCGTCCTTGATGTATCCATCCTGCACCACCAGGCCCTGAGGGCAGTTCGTCAACGCGCACTGTGGACGACTCCACGTCCTGGCTGCCATAAACTTTTGGCCATAGATATTTAAACATCCAGCTATCCTTCAAATATGATATATATATATATATATATGTATATCACTTATGCCATAGAGATTTGACATCATTTTCAGATTTCACATCATTGAATCATGTGTATTCTATGTATGCTTAGATTTAAGCATATTCAAAGCGCCCAAAACGGATATTTGACTCCGAAAAACAACAGGAGAAACATCCAAACTCCACAACCCCGCCATGGTCCGCACAGCGCACAGGTCGGGGGCACAGCACTTCGCTGGTGTTGATGTTGCCCTCTGGGCAGGTGCCATAGGTTGAGGGCCCGGTGTAGGGATCCTGGCTGAATGTGACATGAACTGAAGATTTTTGAAAGACACATCTGTAAAAATCTGTTACAATCTGAAGATTGGGACGAAGATCTCTAGCTGAATAACACTGATCAGTTGATCAACTTCATGAGAATCTGCGCGCCTTGCATTTGATTTCGCAACTTTCGCCACCTTGCACACTTCGACCTTGCCATCCGCGCCATCTGTGCTGTCGCCGCATGCCATGCATCAGATGCTCAGTCTGGGATCCCCGTGCAATCAGAGACATCGATGTCACAGCCATCTGCGATGATGGGAAGACATGCCTCAATCGGCACCTGAGCTGGGGGCAAACCACGAGAGACCCAAAACCCAAAGGTTCGAAAGATTGAAACCCAAGAGTCACTGCTGGGAACTGAGTGGAACTGAGTCCAAAGTCCCAAAGTCCCAAAGTCCCAAACATCAATCTATTGGTTATCTATTGGTTATCTATTGATGGGTGCATCCGCATTCCGCAGCCAAGGCACACAGCCGCTGAGCGTCGGTGTAGATTGACAGTTCCGTCGTGCAGAGCATTGAATTCCAGCAGATCCTCGCGGAAAAAAATGCGGTTGTCCTTTCAGAAAACTTGTTCGTTTCCTCCATGTTTCCTCCGTGTTTGATGGCTTCAACAGAAAAGTAGTGAAAATTCGTTTTGCAAAAATGGATGGCTCACCCCTCAAAGAAAACACCATTTCTTCGGGTAATCCTTCAAACAACTGGTTCCTTTTATGGTTCCCTGGCCTCTAATTTATTCTAATTCCTGCCCCATCTGCGATTCGGCACTGAGGATAACTGACCGGCAAAGCCCACGGAGCAGCGCCATTCTCCCAGAAACTGCGGCGTGTTGAGAAAACCCATCACCAGTGGCGTCACCAGATTTCGAGACACGAAAACATATGAAAACATATGATGAAAACCATCTTATCTGGAATCACCCTACATATGAAAACCGGAATCAAGACCCTCTGGGAATCAAAGATGGGAGCGGAGGCCGTGTCTTTGGGGATATTCTATGTGAGACGCCGGCGTTTGCGATCTCCATCAGTCACAGTATCCACCGTGGCCATAAGGTTCGCGCGGCAGAAATTTGCCAACAGATCTCCACTGGGCAAAACGACTCGAAGACACTGGAGGTTAACCTTCATGGCACGCGCAATGCGCTTGTGGGTTTCCCACAAAAGATCGGACTCTCGCACGTTCAAGCGCAGCACTTCTTTACCCGTCATATTTGAACAGATCAGTGTCAAGGTGTCCGAAATAAAATCCAGTTGCAGAACACGGTCTCCGCCAAGTGGCAAAGAGCACCTGGGGCCAAAAACGTCGATATTCCATGGAGATACAGCACCCGCGATTGTCCAAAACTACGGCACCTCTGAAGCCCTGAATCCACTGGTTCATCATCATAGTAGAATCATATCATATTCCGGGAAAAAATGCCAAGCTTTTCGGGGATGGAGAATCAACGAAAACTTGAAACGGCTATCCAACTTGTGTGGTTATGATACTCATAGTGCACTAGTGAGCAATAGCTTAGCAGCTGCTAAAGCCACCAAACATACCAACATTACCAACCAGGCACATGTAGTAGACACCTGGCTCAGGTTCGGGCAATGGAATTGGTCCCAAGGATCCACAAACCACAGCACCACCATCACTGCGGAGAAGCACAGCCACATTTTCACCTGCTGAAACTTGGGAGTACGTGACTCCAGAATCCAAAGTTGGAATGTCGCATTGAAGCTCACGATATCCGCAAGTCACAACCAATCCATCACTTCGAAGAAGAAAGCTTTTGTACTTGCCTGCAGACACCTGGGTGTACGTCATGCCCTCATCTAAACGGGGGAGGTCCAGTAATCCATGAGCATTTGGTCCGCAAGCAACTGCTTTTCCGTCACTTCGTAGGAGCAACGTATGCTCACCGCCCGCAGAAACTTGGGTGTATGATGTTCCCTCTTCCAGAGGCGGTATATCACATTGTCCAGACATATTATTTCCGCAAGTTGCAACCCTCCCATCACTTTGGCGAAGGACTGTATGTCTAGAACCTGCAGAAACTTGAACGTATGAGATCCCTTTCTTTAATTTCGGAATGTTGCATTGTCCATCATCATTTCGACCGCATGCGACGGCACTGCCATCGTTCCGAAGAAGGACGGTATGCTCGGCGGCCGAAACTTGGGTGTATTCAATTCCATCCTCCAAAGGTGGAATGTTAGACTGTTCAAATCCATATCGTCCAAAAGCCACAGCAAGGCCGTCATTTCGCAGAAGAACTGTATGGAAACAACCTGCAGCCACCTGGGTGTATATCTTTCCATCCTTCAATACTGGAATGTCACATTCTCCGTAAAAATTTCGCCCGAAAGCCTCAACACGGCCATCACTTCGCAGAAGCACGACATGATTATACCCTGCAGAAACCATTTTGGAAGGATTGTTTGCGCCAAGTCTCAACAAGAACTCAATCCTTGATTGATTGCCTTCAATATCTTCAATGCATATTTCATAGTGTTATCACATGGCAATATCCCGACTCTGCAAATATGTTCATTGTTCTATGTTGCTCGCCAATCCGCCGTCTTAACACATCCAAAAACTATGTGCCAACAACGTGACTTCTCAAAAATACGAGTTTGAAATATATTGAAAGAGTCATAAATCCGACCGCCGAGCCGAACAGTCACGTCTTCTGGAAGAACCTGAAACTATCATTTTTCGATTCGGATGTTGCTGTCAACCAAACCATTTCCTGGTTTGTCCGAAATCGGGATGCACGAGAAATATGGACAACAATGGCAGTTGTTTGTAGCTTTTGACTATGGACAATGCTGAGAAAACATGAGTTGGTTCTTTTCATTTTCAATCACCAGACTTCACAACTTGTGAGTTGCCCTCTGGTAATCAAACATGGCTGGAAAATTCCCCATTTACTTCGATGATCTTCAAAGAAATCCCTATGGTTGATGATCGGTTGATGGTTGAATCCCATTAAATCAGGGATTTCCCAACTGCGGGGTAGATTTACTGTGGTTGATGAATCCCATCCAACCAGTGGTTACTTCAATCCTGAGGGGATGATGTCACCAACTGCGAATCTGGATAAAACCATTGGCAATTGGTCTTTGATAGAATCATTGTCATCATATGTTCTGTCATGTTCTTACATGTTCTTACAATGAAATAACGAAGATATGGCGGTTTCTGGAGAGGAAATAGTGATTGATGCTTCAGGAACTGCCGATTTCCACACAAGGGATCATTAGGGATCATCAGCATGGCCTTGTCATAGCCTTCTGGCACATCATCAGGTTCTCCACATGCCTGCGCCAACATCATGAGGACCGTTGATGACAGCTGATGATATGTAAATTTAGTAAATATAGAAATAAGCCAAACATAGACAAACAATGCATATATCTAAATGTTTATATGTACACACAAACTTCACCAGTCAAATGATAGAAATGATATCCAATATTTAACGGTCGCGACTCTGTGATAACAAACCTATCGACAATTCAACCAATGTATTCATCTATAATCAAAATGATACCCGTCTAAACATCGATATTGACATGTATTGACATGAAAACACAACTATAATGTGGGTGTGTTTCATATATCGCCAGATCATCGCCTCCCCAGCTTGGCATGGCGAAAAGTCACGCTGCGATGGTGCCTGTGCGACGAACACGTATCAAAATGTCACATATCATCAGCTCATGAAGAATTGAAAACTGATAAATTGAATTGCCATTAAACCTCCTAAGGACGAAGAAAAATGTCACATGCTTGACTTCATATTTTCTGTTGGTTTCCCATGGTCTACCCATTGTATCCCCATGGTTGGCAACGATAGTGAACCATCCACCTCTATGAGCTGAGCCAAAGAGATGGCGATTTCTGTGGCGTTGGTGCAACCTGAGATCGTGGCGGCATAGCATGGTGGAAATATCTGACTGAAATCTGATGTGTAACAAACGTGAACGCCGTGAACGCATTTTCAAGCAAATATCTCACTGAACTTGTTGGATATGATCTATTGTCAAAACATGGACCTGCACAAACGAAAAAACACGAGCCATGAGCCATGCCAACTTTCTTAGCTCAAAGTCATCAGGTCAGCAGAAAATTGGGTTCCGGGCCACTCAAAGTCAAGACATGCTCACATGGTTGCGTCTCACCTTACACAGTGAAACCCGGTGTGGCTCCCGGGAAGCGCCAGACGCATCATTACACAGCTTGCGACTTGAGCCCCACACGGCATTGCATGATCGCCTGTCCCACCTATGCGCAATCTGTGCCATCGGAGCTTTCAACGCCAACGGCATCGCTTGCTCACCCCAGTCATCCCTGTACAGCCTATACCATCATATCATGTTTCAAACATGTAGCATCCCATCTATACTTGGTTGAGATATCTTACATCTTGATATCAACATATATCAACATGTATCAACCCATTCCGTCCATAAATGGGTGTGATATCTGGGTTTCATCTGAGGCTTCCAACAAATCCTTCGGTGCAGGTGAAGATTTCGCCCACGCGCTGGTAGCCCACCGGAATGGGATCCGGATCAGGACAGCCCTGGCAGGTGATGAGACAGCTGGGAGGGTTGAACAAAGTGGAAGAACAGGAACAAAATGGAACAAACAGCAACATCCAATAGTCGAGATGATCAACACTAGCAATATTGTGCAATATTCAGTTTGAGAATTTTGGTGAACATTCAACATTCACTTGAAGAAGTGATTAGCTTGGACGGTTGGATGAGTTCGAAAGGATATGCCTATGCCAAGGACAGTGGGAACATGTCCAAAATTACCGGTACCACATGGCCTCCAAATCGCAGTACGGCAGGGTCAGAAGCAGCTCCTGGAAATCAACCAACTCACCAGGTTTGTTTGAAAATACGGCACAAATTCGCTGGTTCTTTATCGCATTCCCAATGAAATGGGCATTGAAAGTGGGGGATTTATCCAGATTATCCAAGATTATCCAGGATATCGCAGATGTTCAGACCCAAGCGGTCAACATTGGTCAAACCCGTCCTCCGGTGGGCTGCTTGGGCCGCCTGGGCGACCCTCGCTGCTGTAGCCCGGGGCACAGACCGCCCGGGACGGGGTCCCAGCGAAGGGGGCGGCGCACTTCACCTGCCAAGTGATGGACATACCTGACATACCTGACATACCTTTGGTTGAAACATGTTGAAACATGTTGAAACCAGTCAAAGACCAAAAGTGTGGATGATATTGATTGATATTGATTGATATCGATTATCCATTGTATGGAAAGTTGATCGAGCCACCTATCAAACCAAGGTTTGCCGAGCCGGGTAAACTGAACGCACTGAGGGCACGGCTTCACAGTACTCACCCGGAGTGATGGCACTGCAGTTGGACACGTCATACCTTTGCCAGGCGCTGCACCGATGATGCACCTGTTTTCTGTTCAACTTTGATCTACTCTCCATCTTCCAACAGGAAACAATCATCCTTTTTCTTCTTTTTCCCCAATCTTGACCCACAACCATCCCAGACTTCATGATGTATCATGAATTCACCCTATCAGGTTTTCATGATGTACCAAGCCTGGTTTTCAAGTGTTTCCCATCCCCGTTGCCTGCAGCCCAGCGCTGGGAGGCTGCAGGGGGTGCGGATGGGCGTGCAGCCGCTGAGCCAACTGTAGACCGCACAGCTGCCGTCGTGCGAGCAGAGCTTCTGCGCTGAGCCCTCGAAACCATCAGCGCAGAACCAGCCTCGATGGGGATTGGGATTTGGGATGGGGGTTGGGGTATGGGCAAGAAATCATTGGGCAGTTGGAAATTGAAACTGGCTCAACCATTGTGGTTGATATCTATTTTATAAAGATACATTGCATCTCCAATGTATGAATCTAAGGCTTCTAAGGATAATGTCGGATCCATTTCCGTGCAGCATTTGATACAGCTGATACATACCAACTGGAATTCGCATACTGGGCATGGATGTTGGGATGGAGAGATGGGTTTCTGGTGAAAGAGGAGTCGTAGATTGAAGCCACTTAGCATAACTCCATAAGCATCATATAAGTATATATAAGTTTCAAGATGTTTGAAGCATCATCAGAAAGAAACTCTGGTGGCTGTCATATGCTGTCATGATTATATGGATTATATGGATTATCCCTCAGTATGTCTATTTGGCGTCGCAGCGGTCGTTCGTCGCCGGTCGCACTTCGCCCTTTTTGTTTTGGCAGCGCAGCTCCGCCAGATCTCCCGCAGCAGATTCAGGTGAGCACCGAAGAAGATCCAGCTGGCCTTGGACAGTTGCCGAATGCTACGGATGGCATATCATGGCATCATGATGCTGTAACAATGACTGGATGGTACTGTAAGAATGATCAACTGGATGTTGAAAATGCGTGGGAAAAAGATTGAAATTGGTTGGGAACTCAAGCAAATATGGTCAAATATTGTCAAATACGGTCAAATTGGTCATGAAAACACAACTGAAACAAAGTGAAAGATTGGCAACATGTGTTTCACTATGTTGTCCAAGGCCAAGTGATGTCAAGCTCTGAATTGACGTTGGCTAACGATCTGAATTGACAGCTTGGTGACCTCTGGGTTTCTGGCCATCCAAACAACTGGTCGCAAGGGGAAGCCTTTGAATTCCAGCAGATAGGCCCACAACAGCCAGTGCACCTGCATAGCAACTCAATGTGCACTCGGTATGATTGGCATGTGGCATTTTGACAAAATGGTACAACAGTACAACCATTCTTTTGAGTAGGTCAAAACCCTGTGTCAATAAAGACATAGAACGACTTAAACTTTCTACATAAACCATGTAGATAGACCAAAGGGGTTGTTTACCATCTGCCTCTGCACCCATCCAAATCAGCAGAGAACGCCTCGCAGCTCGGGCAGCTTCCATGGGATGATGACAAGATATCCCATTTTCAAACATACATATCACCACAAAAATCCACATATCATATCAGCACACTATTTGTTCAAGAGACATCTTTAATGCACAATAATCACAATATAATAAAGGGAAGATTTGAACTTTCTCCCATGGTTCGTTTTTTCACATTGCCATCATGAAGCCATCGATGTCGCCAAGTTACACGATGCTGCTGGTAGCAGGCGCAGCTGGCAGCAGGCAGAGCCACCAAACAAAGTACTGCGCCTGATGGTTGGAGGATGTTGATTGACAATGTATTTTCTTGATCTCCCACATAATGTGCACTGTACACCAAATGGCCTGAAATATGTCTACTTCATGAGTTTTGTGGGACATCTTGATGTTTTATCTTTACGTTTAAAATGGCTAACACCATATTTAGATGAAATATGTGGGACATGAAAGGCATCATATCAGCATCTGGAGAAAACATACATGTTCTACTCTACGTCACATGTGGCAAAAAATCAAGGCAGTATCTCTGTCATCACGTCACCATTGTATCATCAAACATCTGCATTTCATGACATAAATTCATGAGTAATCATAGATCTATGATGATCTACACTGAATCTACACCACATAAATGGAGGTAACACAGTGGAGGTAATCATTGTTTTTTTACCATATAAAACACAGTGATGTTCACTTCGTTCACTTCCACCAGTATCCCTGGTGGATCCCTGGTGGATCCCCTGGGCACCGTCAGCACTTTGTTCGTGGCCACGAAGGCGATGGTCTGCAGGAGGAAGGCCACGGGCAACGTGGCACCGGTGGAACTGAAGGACCAAAGTCCCAAAGATGTGGACCTCGCAGAAATGGTGAATGGTTGGTGAATGGATGTGATTAATGGCCATGTCAAACACTGCTTTTAGTCTTGGATTTTCTATCTTTGCAATCCAAGGGGCAGAATCAGCTGCGGGATCGCTGCAAAGGCAGAGAGATCCACCGGAACTTTGCCGTCCAAATAGAGTCCCACCAGGTAGAAGTAGACCTTGGGATTGGTGGCAAGGCATGAAAGGCATGAAAGGCTTGGCTTCGCATCAAACAAGCCCTAAATCCATCTGGTTTTTCACCAAACCACCAACGAACGATAAGTAATGCTTCACGTGGGGCTTCACTTGGGTGCTCTCAGCTTTTGGAAAGATCTCCTCTGAAGTCTCCGCAGCAGTTTTGCAGAATCCGTTTAGACACCAATCCAAAAAATCCAAGAGACAGAGAAATTGTGTTGAGGATCTTTCCGCTTACCTGGAACACTGCAAAACAGAAGCAAACATAAAAGGAAATGAAGTGGAAATGGAGCGGAGAGAAATGCCAATGCTACTTGAAGATCCCTTTCTTAGACAATTTCAGTTTAAAGAACCTTCATCAAATCCTATTCATATGTTCCCATCAAAAAAGGGAAGAGCGAACAATTCGCTGCGAACAATTCGCTGGGCGGCCGTGGTGGAGGTAGGCGCATTCCAGAAATTCCATGCCGTAGAAACTGTAGCACAGGGCTGCCAAAGCTGCGAAAACGGTGAAGGATAAAGCACCAAATCCTGGTTGGGGCGAGGCTATTTTGGAAAGACGCTCCAATCTCCAATTTCTGACATTCTTTTCAAACAATGTTGCATTGCGAATAAAGCACGATACATGATCTAGATTTCCGTTAAACATATCCAACAAGTGGCTACATCCCATGACATTCCCATTTCCACACATTTTATGGGTCATATATCCATACATATCCAATACATATCCAATATATCCCCATTATGGGTACATCATGGCTCCCCGCCTATGAAGCGTTGCCAGGAGAGGTGGAGGGCTATCACTGGGATGTAGATGACCTTGGAACGTGGAACCCTTGGAACCCTTTCGGATGGTGTCCAATCGAAACTCATGGGAAATATCACTTTCTTAAATGGGAAACCATGTTCCATAAAGATAGTTTTATGATATTTTATGTTTTCACATGAGAATATTGATGATGTCTGTTTGTCATTCAAAATTGAAATTCCCTATTGCCATGCTGGAATATTTACCAAAACCTAGACTGTGTTTGGCAATATGTACCTCAAAACTGAATGTCCAAATGATGGTAGTGACACGCACACGGATGGGCTGATCTTCGATTCCGATGGATAACAAACAAGCCAAAATGGCGCATTTTGCAGGCCCCTTTCAGTCTTCCACTTCCTATCCCTGAATGTCATGCAGGTACCTTCCTGTTCTCAGATCTTTCATGGAAGTCGTGTCACACACCGATCTGCCCCAAGGCACTGGGTAAATCCGCCAGTGTACCGCAAGTCCAAAGATCACAGCAGCCATCCGCCAATTCCTCAGCTTAATTTCAAAATCCATGTGATTTTTCAATATTCATCATCATCATCATCATCAACAACATCAAATGATTATCATCATGATCATGATGTTCATATCGAAATCACTTCTGGAACTCTGAAATCACCTCAGCTGTGGCCATTTGGCGCCGTTTCACCGATGGGCCAGGGATCTGTTTCTGTAGGAAGTAGATCATCCCATGGATCAACAGTGCCACCAGGGACTCGCCACCTCGGAAATAGATCCAAAAAAAACTGGAGAGAAATCCCAGTTATCCAGTGTTCCATCAAGTACAAATTACCAAATTACTATGAGAATGACAGATCTTCCAGGAATTGTAACTTAAACGAATGATAAGCAATGAAACAAACCTCAACATGCCACATGATTGCGATATGATTAGTAACTGCCACGCGTGGAGATCGTGAAGCAAAAAGGATTGAAGAGCCACAGCGCCAACCTGCACGGCAAAGAATGTTGGATATGGTTGGATTAGTTTATTAGATTATTAGATTATACTTAGATTAGATTTATAATGATTTATAGATTTAAAACATGATGAAAACAGTTTTTGATTTATTTGAACATGTTGATCTTCCGACATTGGGCAGTGCTGACACTGTGCGTCAAAGGCCCATGTGATTTGTGATACGAGACTCAGATGTTGATATGAAAACATATGAAAACGTCATTCGGGATGTTAGGATGTTAGGATATAAAACATCACGAATACGTCCTCCATCCGAATCCAGACACCTGAGAGAGCCACACTGATTTTGCAGCAGCAGACATCCTACTGCCAGATCCAAGGCGGAAAAGAGAAGCTTTCCTCGGAGAAAACCAAAGAAATCCACGACAAACTCGACCAAACATGGAACAGATATGGGAAAAATAACAGAACCAAGATGACTGATTTACACCGACGTACCACAACCTAGCAGACCTAGCAATAGGACACATATCAGGACACATTTCTACCAAGCTTCCCCAAGCCTTATGGATCCATACGTTCCTCAGCTGTGCTGGCGACCAAGGTATCATCTAACCTTCAGAGTGAGAGGTGTCAAAATAATCGGGACAAACAATCTGAAAAGAAACAACTTCTATACACACTAAACTATACATATGATATATCAATCTTTACGGTATCATGTATATATATATATTATATTATATACATATATTCAGTTATATTCATATCAATACATGTGAGATTATATGTGCATTATTTACTCCACCAACCAGCTGATAGTGACATCAGTTGCTGCTGTAAATTCATCCGGAGCTCGGCAGCAGCAGCAGCGCCAGCAACGGCGTGTAGCGATATCTGGTGGCGTCCGCAGCCAACAGCTGGGTACGACCCTGGTAGGGACTCAGCCCCAATGACACCGACCTTGGTGAATGGTTGGATAAACGTTTGGATTAATGTTAGGTGGTGCCAATACATGTAAAACGATGGTAAAAACTACAGACAAGGAATTTGTTTACAAAAATTGGGCAGAACATCGATTTAAGCGGAACCCCCAGGGAGAGTTTGAAACAGTTTCGCACAACAAAAATGCATTAATTACATTACCATTCCAAAGATATCTAAACGACATGACACCTTGTGTGACCCTGAGAGCCCGGCTCCGCGGCATCAGTAAAGACCTGATAGTCGATGTCGGTGTAAGCCACTTCTGCCAGATGATCCTGCACCTCACAACTTGAATTGGTGCTGCAAAAATACTGAAAAATTATGATTGTGGTGGTTTTTTTTTCCGGTTCAGCTGGTTGATGTTTTTCACATTTTTTCACATCCGATGTTCCCATGATCCGTTACCAAACCTCGGCCACGAGGATCAAGGCGAGCCGTAGCGCCGCAGCCAGGAGCCTGGAGCTGGGAAGCATTTTCAAGAGATCAATGTGCTTTGAAAACCCGAAACAGGTCTGAAACATGATTTGCCACTTTCCTATATATATATATACACATATATATTCATATATGTATATTATAAAACCTATCTATCTATCTATCTATCAACCAATTTATCATTTAACATATTTGGATACTATTTTGAGGTTCCATGATCTTCAATGACCTTCCATGATGACCTCACGACCTCACAGCCAAGTCGCAAGAGTTTCCTGGGGGAGCATCGATCCAAACTGGACCAGTCCATCGAGAAACTTTGAGCTGAAACTGCTGGGCTGGGCATCGAAAGTTCCAAAAAAACAACAAGACATCATCATTCCATTGATCATAAGTGGACTAAACAGGTCAACATCAAATCTACAATGACTGTGTTATCAGTGTTATCATTGCTTGTTATTGGTTGTTCTTTGGATTCTATGCTGCAGCAGTGCCGTGACCGCCGTCACTGGGCCGTGGACCGCTGGTGTTCCACAGGTAGCCGGGCATCACAGCTGGGTCGGGACAAAAGTCCAAGCGACAGCTGGGTTCGGTGTACCTGCGCCGTGGTAAAGCAAGGTAAAAACCGAGTTTTCTACTTCAGATATGGCTTGACTAAACCTGAAAATCCACTTGTTTCAAATGTTTCAAGTACTTGAAACAAAACATAAGTTACACAAGTTTGTCATGTTAACATCATGCAATCCATTTACGAAATGTCTAAAGGTCACTGGAGACCAAACTGTCCACCCGGATTCTCGCAGAAGGCTGTGGTGGAGGCGCCTCAGGGATGCTCATGGCCATGGTGACCCATCAGTGGTGATATCATGGCAATGAAGAATACCATGGCTGGTGCATATACATCATATTAGATAAGAATATATGATATCAGGGAAATATCGCCAACATTACAGGATTTAATGGGATCTCATGGTGATTCTAAGATAACAACTCCAAAATTTTCCAAAATGGTAGGTGACTTTAAATAGGAAACATGGAGAAGTCTGATGATATCCTCATCCGAAAAACCGGATCTGAGTGGTGATGCCAATGAATCCCGCAGCGCAGGAGATGACACACTGCCTCAGCATTTGTCAAGCGTGTCAAACATGGAATTCCCAAGTTGAAATATGGAATACACTGGAATTCTCAGATCTCAGACTTATATTCCATCAGTTACCATCAGTTATATTCATACTCCATCAGTTGCGTTATGAACATGTAGATTTTTATATACCATCATCTACCGATCATCTGAAGCCCCAGGCCGGGCGATCTCCACGCCATCGCAACTGCTGGCGTCCTCACGGTCAGACGGCATATGGGTTTGGATTTTAGATACTTTGGAACATCCTTCTGAATCCTTTGTTGTACAAAAAATGAAGTTCCAATCTGAAAACTAATGATAAACTAGTGACTTCAATGCTGTCATACTCCATTTTTCATAACATGTGACATGGTGAACCGCTGAAGCGCCATTGGGCATCCCAACAAACATGCAGTGGTCCAAGAGGGGTGCGACACACCTTGGGAAATCAACAGGAATCCATAGGTATCCATTCCAAATAACAAGTTTGGAAGTGTCTGAAAGTTGGTTGGGAAAATTTGGGAAATTTCCGAAAAACTGAAAGTTGATAAAGTTGGAGGTTCCCCAAGGTGAAGTTTCCCAAGTTTTTGGAAGTTTCTGGATGCAGCTGTGTCCGATGAGTTTCTGGCGGACCCGATTTCTGGCAGCCGATGACCATGGGCTCCGCAAGGCAAAACCCAGGCTGACGGGGCGAGACTTCGATCAAAACACAATCAGAGAAGCCTCCAAAAACGGAGGGCGAAATTCTGCAAATTCTGATCCCCAAAATCTGAAAGATGCAAAGACAGTAACCATGATGTAAAAACAGTAACCGTTTTGAAACCTCTCAAGATGGTCTGCTGATGCGCTTCGCCTGACTGCATACGACCTCTGCTTCTCCCGTGTAGCTGTTGTTGGTGTCACAGAACCTGAGAAATGGGGTTGCCAGCAGGTTGCATGTACTTGACCACCTCAACCCAGCACTAACATAAAAAAGTTGACCTACACTGGAGATATCATGGCTTCATGGCTTCATTTCTTCAGTTTACTCACCATTTCTGGTTGAAACATCGCGCTGAGGGCTTCGCCAGCCGGAAGCGTTTTGGAAGTAGCCTTCCTGCACCGTCCGCGGGTTGGGACAGAAACACTCCGAGGCTACCCATTCGAAGGCCTGGCTGCGAGAATTTTTGGAGAATGCCTTGGAATGGAGGTTATTCATGTGATTTACCTTGAAACCAACTGGTAACATCTGGTAACCCGAATCATTTTCAGTACTGGTAACTGGGGTTATCATGCGCTTCAGTCACAGGCTGAGCATCTGGCGCCCTGCCAATCAATGTTGTTACCTGAGCTGCTCTGTTCAGCTCCCAAAAACTCGGCACCCAATGGGCACCCAGTATCTGTTGAGTTGGTGGATGACCATCACCAACTGAAGATGCTGGATGACAGGGACATTTACCCTCTGGTAAACTAACATAACTATGGAAAATCACCATGTTTAATGGATAAATCAACTATAACTGGCAATTTTCAATAGCTATGTTTGATTACCCATTGATGATTCAGCTGGATGATGAATCTGAGCGGCTGCTACATCTGGCCACCGAAGGCGGTCCCACATAGGGCGCCTTGCGGTCACATCTGGGGCTGTGGCATGTCAACTGGAAAATCCATCAAAAATGCACAGAAAAATGGCCTGAAAGATATGAAATTGGGAGATGCAAACTGTACAACCAACCAACAACCAGTCCAACCATTCCAACCATCACCAAAGGTAAAAACCGGTTGCTGATGGTTGCTGATTGTCACACATTTTTCCCACCTTGCAAGTGACTTGACATTCTTGTCCCGGCCTAAGGGCGCTGATGTCACTTGAATGGCAGCTTGATATCACGTTTCTATCATTTTAGACATTTTTGGACCAGTTCGTATCATCGTTATACGGATTTTCTACAGCATTCTATGCATGTTTGTACACTTTGAATCAGTTTTATCAGCTGCGTTCTGTGAAGATTCCGAATGGAGCCATCTGAAGGCGTTTATGCCGCCAAGGAACTTGAAATCATAGGGGCACTGAGAGGTGTTGTAGGCACCTTGGGATGAGACTGTCATGGACAGAATCCACATTTCATCACATCCGACACTATCCATTTATAGCTGATGTTTGCTCCACAACAAGGTCAACATGAGGAAATTTTCCCCCAAAAAAGGAACTGCTAGGTCCCAAGTCTTTGGCAATCGTCAAAGCGCACAGGACGACAGGACTCCAATGGAAAGCAGCCTGAACCGCGGACAACATGCAGATCGAACCCGTTGCACTCCAAGATCGAACTCACGTTTCGTTTAGTTGCAAAAACACCTCAACATTATCATTAACAATATTACAGATATTGCATGTATAGGACTAAGATCATACTGATGGATCCATATCAGAAATTACAGATATTACTGTGGATCCACATGGATCAAACCACGCCTGTGAGTTTGGGCGTCGAGTCGCAGTTAGCCCAAGGTCCACAATGCACAGTGGGAGACACCTCAGATTTCTAAAACCCGAAACAGTGGGATTTTGGGTGAAACAATGTGAAAACGTTGGTTTTGGAAGGGTGAAACAATGTGAAACATCGAGAACATCTATCATTGGTGGGTGTTTCTTGGGAAACCATTGATTTCCGTTTCTTGGTAGTTAATATGAATTACCAGTAGTACCGCACAAGGCGGTGGCGGAAGTTTCAAAAATAGGAAACCTATAGGAGAGATTGGTTGTTGTGAATCAGGGATGGCAGAGCGAATCCACTGATGGACCGAAAGGTGCTT
>Ga0126342_10009098_pt1 | contig 17792 bp, 13 predicted proteins | sample Cyp1metagenome_FD_92528 | JGI IMG/M metagenome (GOLD analysis project Ga0126342, IMG submission 92528) | Coral microbial communities from Lord Howe Island, Old Settlement Bay, Australia - Cyphastrea 1 metagenome | ecosystem: Host-associated > Invertebrates > Cnidaria > Coral ... | reverse complement strand
TGTTGTGTTTTGTTGTGTTTTGTTTTTTGTTGTTATCTTGTTTTGTTTCTTGTTTTTGGTTTTCTAGTTTGTTTGTTCTCTGTTTGCTCTGTGCATTTTTCTTTATAAAACCCACAGTCTTCTCTGTGTTGTTGGACTCATAAAACTTGAGGTGCAGAAAGTAACGCAATCAACATGCTGAACCCCACAAATATTACCAGTACTACAAGTTCACCGGCAAAAAAAGATTTCAATTGTCGCCAATCAAAATCTTTACTTGACTGTATGTTCGTATTTTATCTGGGGAGCAGTTTTAAGCAAGTTAACTTTAAAAAGGGTATAGCCCATTCGTTTGAGGGGGGATACACACATAAATCAGGACGGGACACTATGCATATACAACAGGCTGATTGTGTTCGAAGGCAGTGCCCTCGTTTTTTCCCTCTGCCAGGAGCGACGCGTCTTGTCTTTGCCGTTCATCGTGTCATTTCCTCTCTGACTTCCTTTGAGCACGAGGCCAAAACTTGTACGAATATTGAACTGGTCTTGGAGGTTTCTGAACAAAGTCTTGATTAAAGCACAATCTATTATCAAAACTGCTTCAGCCAAGTGCATTTCATTGCAGCTGCCACTAAAGCTGCGAAGCTGGACTTGCAGTGGTTGGTGAGAACACCTGCATCGTCTATGGCATGGCTATATAAGATCAAGACAACGGCTCTGTTGCAAGACTCCAAACCCTCTCAAACAACCACATCATTGAAATCATAGAATTGGATCCATTGGATCCTGGGAAAATCTACAGGATATCATGGTTTTTACCAGTAATCATAGGGGGGTCCTGTAATTTGTCCTATCAATTCTGTGATTAAACCATTGGCGGACTATCCACTCCCTTTGGAGTATATATACGTATGTATATATATATCTTATACGACCAAGGCTGCAAACCCGAACATAAATCATATGGCATATCCATTGCCAGTTGGCTGATTTCATGTTCGCTTTAGTCACAGTACGGAATTAAAAATGTTCTTGGGGGGAGAGTATACCCTTTACATGATAATAGTATCAACAAATACTATATATATATAGTATGATTGTATATGCTTTATTTTCCTGAAGTGAATATTCATTTGTCTTCGAAATACCGATATACCTTCTGTCATCTGCGGCAGTATTTGGATGTATTTGGCATCTAATCACCTGGTGCAAATGCGTGTCACACACACGCACACCTGTGCATATCAACCAACCGCATGTCATTTGCAGCTGGGAAAACCTGACCCATGAATCATGTCATAAGGGCTGTCCCGTTGCGGCTGCACGGTGCATCAGGCGTCAGGTACGCCGGGAAGTGTTTGCCTATATTGCTTGATACTTCTGTGTTTAAAGTTCCTCTTTGGGGAAGCAGCAGCGGTCATAGTTGTAGACACCGTCCTCGGCGTGCAACGGCATTTCTGTCCGAAACACAGGTTGATGAAGGTTGTCACGCTGGCACACCAGTCTTGCAGCTTACATTCTCCTTACGATCAGAAAGCAAACAAGTGACTACATGTCGCCGTTAGAGCCAAACATAGCCAAACTATTTGCCGTTGTGTTTCCGAATGCATTGCCATCATTATCACTTTCAAGGTATCACACCCAGGGCGCAGAGAGAAACAGGCAACACAGGCGGTTCAGCTGTTCAACTTGGTTGCTTCTCCGGCTTTGTTTTACTTTCCACTGTAAAAAAAAACACAGATCAGACATCATCAGTATGCGAATCTATTACAGCCTCAAAGTTTGGGATTTAAATGTTGATCTAACTCTTCACTGAGGAGTTCTTTGTGTCATGATGTGTTTCTTGGTCAAAAAGATCCAGGAGATTTTCCAGATGGATCCAGTGGACGTCCCGGAGGGAAAAACTCTGGGCCCCCAAGCCCAGCATTGGGCGTTGCCGTTGGGCCCGAACTTGGCTTCACAACCTGGGCATTGGGTTGTCATGGAAAGATTTGTTTCGCTTGGAAATGATCAGCATCCAAAAGTGTCTAAAAATGGGGTATACGCTTATACCATGTTATACTCTGTTATCCCCCAAATAACTATTTTGGTAGGGAAAAATGATGAGGAGCCACTGGATTTTGGGGAGGCTGTGGGCTAAATATACCAGCCACATGTGGAGGCTGTGAGAAGTTTTTGGTCCCATTGCTACACCAGGAGCCTTGGATAGCCTCTGGGGGCCCCGGACAATTCTCATAGCCAAATCCCTCCGCCCAACATTCAGAGTTGCCCAGCGGCAGCGCCTCATTGCCAGGCAGGGACCCTGACTACCAACAGCAACTTTCAAACCTATCTGAAATGATGAAAGCCAACAGTTCCATGTCCAATTGAGCAGTTACCAACAACTTTGGACTGTCAAATTTGCAAGGTCAAACAAATGGATAGTTATGATATCGCCAGTCCAGCAGCCATGCTTTTGGTCTCTGTGAAAATAGGATACTGTACCCCGAAATGCATTCATTGATCACATTCTGTCTGATTGAAGTGCTTTTTTTTGGATACCCCACGTTCAGACAGAGCCAAATGTCGTGTCGTTAGATATGATATGTCATGTCCAATTATCTTCCCATTGTATCCGCATGATAGCCCCACTGCATACCAATGTCTTCCCCTACATCATCTACAGAATTCTGATAATCCCAGAATTTTTCATGAAGGGAAAATCAGGAAATCCAGGGAAATCCCATGAAATCAATGGGAAAACTCGGGTTTCCTGTAGATTTTCAGAAGGACAGCAACACCTGAGGCTGCTACACTGGTGCCTGGTGGAACGCACGCCTGGCAGGTCGCTAATGTGTGAGCAAACCACACCTGTAAGACTAATGTCAAGTCAGGATTAATCAACACCCCGTTTTTAATCAACCTCCTCCTCCCAAAAAAAATGCAAGTTAAAAACAGGTGGTCCCCCAGGATTCATAAACAGTTTGGCTAGGACATGATTAATCAACCCCCTTTGCTGAAATCAATTTTTTTTATCCAAAATTCTTTAAACAAATCATCACCCTGGACAGGACACCAAACCCTGCATGGTGGTTTCCTCACTCTTCCTTCATAGGAATTTGAAGACCACAAGTCAACTTCCTATAACCATGAAGTTTTAAGTATCAAATCTTATGAAATCCAATGGAATTCTATGATGATCTAATTGACTCAAGCCATATCCAAAATTTTATGGTTCAGAGTTGCTTATTATTAAGGGGGGTTTAAGAAACTGACCTACAAGGTAGAGTTCTGACCTTCTGGGGGTGGGTTATTAATCCGGTGTTGGCATTAGTGGCATACCCTTCTGGCGCAACCAACATACCATTTGGAATAGGATGGCATATCGCTTCCGTGGTTTTAGACATCACCTTCTGAAGCAAGGCAAGACATGGCCGAACTTTTACTCTTATAGTGCCCAGACCGTGCCTTTCTGACTTCATGGTTCAAACATGTTCAAACCAAACGCCGTCATGTGACCGCAGCCAAAATAAAATGGATTGCCTATAATTACCCATCAGGCCGCAGATTTGGTCATCTCTCGCATGACATGAACCTCAATATGAAAGTGACTCCATGTTTCTGGGATAAAATTATATATATATATATATTAATACATAAAAATTGAATTGAATCCCCATTTCGGATCATTTCGCTTCTTCAGCTTCCCATTTTTTGCTGCTAAGGCTGGCATCCATTTTTTGACACGGCCAGGCTGTCAGCGGGCACCTTGGTGCCAGACACCCACCCTTCTCCAGCTTCACGGCCACTGTCACCCGTCCTGGTCAGCCAATAGCTCAGGGAGATGATGAGGATATAATGAGGATAGGGATTAATTGGGATACGGGAATAACATCATATATATATATAATTATATATCATATATCATATATATATATATATAATATATATATATAATATATATATATACCTATATAGATGTTCCTGAGGGTCTCGTTTTTTTCCTTAGCCCAAATCTGCCTTTTTATCCAAAAGGCGTTTTTTGACTTTTGGAGCGTTCTATCATTCCGGATGTCTTTTAGTAGGCTTGACGCCAGTTTCCTATTAAAGTTCGAAGATGTTTCAGGGGCAAGGCTGAATAATTAACTAATCACAGAACCCTCGTTGCCGGGTAAAGCTGTGCTCATGGGCTGCTACTGCATGAAGCAGTTGTGCAGAGTATGCATCATATATAAGACAAAATTACAAGATACTCTTTTTGTGTGACACAATGTTCCTGTCACGACACGGTTATCATGGGATTTTATTACCATCAACTGCTGCGACGACGACGAATGACAATTTTGTTTATGGCATGATCAGTTCCTGATCACAAAACGCGGGATCATCTAACTACTGGTATGATAAGGTATGGCATAACAAGGTTTCATTCTTTCCAAAATCCAACGCTTTTAAGAGGCGTAATTTGCCGGGTAAAAGGCGTAATTCGCCGGGAAAAAGGCGTAATTTGCCGTAACTGGGAAACCACCCATGTTCAAGTTCGAAATTCGAGGGTTTTCAGGTATGATACGGGTGACAAACCATGGGCGCACACAACGCACATAGTCAAATTGAGCGATCCGGTTATCCGGTTCTGATTTTTTTGACACTGGGACCATGGCTCCCACTTCACCTGTCTTTGGCTTCATGGGTGTTCTTGTCTTAAGATGTCTTAAGCAGCCTTTGCCCTCTTTCATACCATTCTAGCAACTTGCTTATCCGGCTTATCCCACACTGGCATGTCATGCAGGCTCTTCAGTCGCTGATTTGGTGCTAGTAGCAGGCACCAACAGTCTCCAACAGTTGCAGCATTGGAATCACAACTTGAAATAGAACTACTTGGATATGACTCAGGTGTGATCTTCCAAGGGCACCTTTCTTGCTCAAGAAAACTGCCGGGGGCGTTTTTTATTTTAAGGGGCTGAAATTTTGTACTCTTTGCTAAGAGGCCAAAATTTAGCACAGGTGGATGTTGCAGGTATATATATATACATACATACATATGTATGGTATCATCATATTAAATCACCCATATGAGGAACTATGAGGATATTCTTGAATTTACTCAACCAGTCATTCCGTTGATTCCCATGATTATGATTGTATCCAGCAATTATTTTGGGTATAATATGGTATAATAACCCCCGATAGTCATCAAAAAATGTTTTACACACTGCTCACATGAAGGTATAACCAACAAAAAGGTGGCCGAAGCTGCGGTAGTTCGGGTTATAATCACCAAACTGAGGGGTGTAAGATGGTGCAACTAATTCGAGCCCCCCCCAAAAATGGAACAGTGCACTCATACTAAAATAGATGGCAAAACACGTTTCTATCTTTTGGTGGATGTTACAGTCTAACCTTCAATACTTGGGGTTACAACGGTATAACCACCAATATTGGGGGTATTGCTACCTCTAACATCCTCCAACAAGTAAGACATGATAAAACATGGCATGGAAAGGGAAAAGCAGAATGAGTCACACACCCTGGTACACAAACATGGCTTCCGGGAAAATGCATCAAGCTTTTCTCTTTTTCCTACAATCAAGAGGGAATTCATCTGCACATTCATACATAGTTCTGTTTGGTGACTTTCCGTTGCCTTGTTTGGAGGACAGGAGGGTTTAGGAGACAATATAAATTCACCATATCAAAAACGCAGTGAAAGATGAACATGAAGCTGCGAGAAAAGAGGAACCAGTGATGAGTGATGATACACAAAACATATATATATATTATTATACATATACAATAGTTCAATACATTTATGAGTTATGCCATTACATGATGTTTGTCTATTTGCTATCTGTGAGATTTTGGAAGATATCCTGTGATATTCAGGATCTTCGATCATCGATTTGCCGGTCCTGAACCAACACTTCTGCTCACCCTCTTCGCTACCCCAGACCTGTGATGAAAAGGCGGCTGGTTTACCCCGCTTTCCATCCCATATCAACATTAAGGTCCTGTGTTCTCCCAGAAAGTGAGGTATCCACAACGTCAGGCGTAAATGGAATGCCGTAGTTTGATGTTTCGACAAATGGACCCCCGCTTCCACTGTTCAATTTCGTGCCACTTTCCATTTCCTGCACTTTCCAAAAAACAGTTGTTCAACAAACAAAAGAAAACTAACTAAGATCACCAACAGTGCGTAAATATCCAAAGTCCAAGGACACTCAGCTGACAAACGTCACGTCTAAGACTGTTGCCCAGTATTTGCACTCTGGTAGAGAGAAACAGACCTGACGCGGATGGTCCGCGATTGTTTGCCCTAGATTAGGAAGGCAGAAATCTTTCGCCGGTAGGGATCAGGTGAAACAACAGCCAATGGCTGCATTACCAACGTGTATCATAATATAAATTGGCAATATATGGCAACATTACCATTTCTTTCCTAAGCCATATCAATCATTATCAGGTAATGTTTGAATGTTGCACTATCTCCAAATATGATCCAATTGCGCAATCTATAATGTGGACCCTGCAGCTGAACATCAACAGTTGGCAACTGTAGATGTTCTTTCAAGAAACATCTTGTTTTTACCCACAGCAAGGTAGAAACAAAATGGACTCAAGTCAATGTTGGGAAACTACATCATAATCATTATTGTAATATATTAAATATTATTGGTAACTATGTAAGTATGTTATGTATGGCAATTATATAGGAATAGATGGTAATTGACAATAATACTCTGTAATACATGTATGTTATGTATGGTAATTGTCAAGAGTCTGTTAACCTTAAAAAAATCCTTCTCCAAGGTTGTTGTTGCGCTGTTGCGAAACCATCCAGGCACCTTCGCACATGACTCGATCTCACTGGCCACGAACCTGACTACGTATGGGATAGTAAGGACAATAATGTATATATATAATAGTATATTATATATATATATACATATGTATATATCTGTGTATATATATATGTATTACTAATCGATCCTAATTTGAGGGCACTCACTCCTCTTCTAGACTTTCCTGTTTGGGGGGACGGGGGAAACCCTGTATGTATACATGCTGTCTGGGGTTGTTGAGATCTTTGCTGCAACAAATGTGCCATCTGCCGCTGAGTTGACTCCACTGACAATTTGTCGACCGCGGAGAGCCTCCCCATCTGTATTCCAAGCTTGCTTGGACCTACATACCACCAACCATGGTAGCTCAACGTAGACCCTTTGATGGGCTTTCGTGAACTTGGGACAGACCAATCCAGACCCCAGCCCCGCTGACCATAGGCTCCCGAACTTGTCTGAGCTCATGCAATCATCTAAGAAGCATCCAATGGTAGCACCATAGCCCTGCGTCGCCAGGGCTGCAGAGGCACTCAACTGCTGGAAAAGTGGTGTATCCAAGATTGGATGTTCCTATTGATATCGATGAATTTATCATGATTTATATACCTGAACCGCCTGGTTTCATCTTTTCAAGTGGATGTTGCTTCACCAAACTTGGTAGGGTGACCTGCAAACACCAATCCGCCTGGAGGTTCGTGAACAGCGCCTGTCCTGCGTTTCGAATCACGGTGTTCTGCTCCTGTGCACAGCGGGTGCGGTGGTATCCGGATGAGATTGGGCATCCCTAGACATCTTGGGTGGTGAAGAATTTCATCTTGTCCTTTGCAACATATACAGCCTTTTCAACTTTCTTAGGTTCCCAAATCACACGCAGTCAGACAATGAATATGGCCCATATGGCAGCATGGGACAGTCTGGGTGAGTTCACCCTGACACCCTAACTGGTTTTTTTCAGCTTAAAATCACTGGTTTTCTGCTGGATCTTCCGATCTTCCCGTCCCAATGATTCCTGGCATGCTGGCCAGTTCTGAGCTGCCACCAAGGTGAAAGGGACAAACCTGCGGCCGGACTGCCGTTGGGCGGCTGGGCTATCCCGTGGAAGATATGCTACAAGTTAAGCTATGTAAAATGTTGATGGTTTTTCCGGTTGCGCTGCAAAAATAGAAGTTTTTGCTTCTCTGGATAATACAATTTGCAAATACTTCCGTGGAGAGTTTTTGCTTTAGCTATTGCAGCACCTGAGGAACAAGTCAATGTGCTGCAAGCGAAAGGTCTTCCACCAAATTCTGAATCAGTAAACATGAGACCAGATCCAGTGTCTGACAAGCACTGGATAAGCATTCACAAGCTATCATAACTCTTCATGTATTTCTTCCATCATGTTCCACATCCTGAAGCCAAGATAAGCCATGCTTCCCCACAATGCCCAGCGCCTGAGAACAAACTTCATGACGTCCTCAGATCAAGGCCATGGAAATCCATGGAAGTCGGGACTTCAGCGACACGACATAAACTCATCCCCACACATATATTGACATAATATAAGTATGACATACATTGACATACTAAATTCTTACTAAATGTACGTACACTTGAAATCAATTGCAATCAATTAAGAGCTATATATACACCATACATACAGCATGTGTAAATGCACAACATAGTATTGGATTGTAAACCTTCTGGGAAATGAACATAGCATTAGCTGCAACATTCCAACAAATCTGATCATGTGCCTGCTAAAGTTGCAAGACAGGTCGCTGGTTTTGGCACGATAGAGGCGGAGGACGTCAGTATGTGCAACTTGGGCCAAAGAAGCAGCTGAATAGCATGCGATGATTCACCATGCCAAGCAATGTTGAGACCAAATCCATTCCAAATCCCACACTAGACCGGGTCAGGAATGATAAACCAATGATTCCTTTCAATAAAAAGCAGGAGACACAAGAAGGGCACAATCCCTACTTCCTATGCCTACTTGCACACTCAAACTGCCAGCTTTATGATGACAGCGCAGCTGCAACTACACAGACTTAATGGTGATCTGCATTTGACCTGTCAAACTCAGAACACAACAAGCACCCAACTGAAAATGTCATATCTTCATGACATGCCAAAGGTCGTCCACCAAGAACTTGGCTTCAAGACGCTTCAAGAAGTCGAGGTGGTGATCCGTAAATCCCTAAAACAAACAAAGGCACTACCAGGTAGTGACTACCTGCGCCGGGCACGTCGTATTTCGCATCCATGGCCTGAAACGACAGCATGACGACGTCATGGGAGTTTAACTCTGGATCATCTGGGGTTTGACTGAAACTTGTGGGAAAAAGGCCACCTCCCAAAAAAGATGATCCTCATTTTAGTAATTGATAGTAATTGAATTGGCCTTTTCGCGGTATCTCACATTGTTATACATGGGTGGACAACCCCATCTGAAAACCTTTGAGGCATTACAGTAGTGGTGAGTTGGTCCGCCAGGCAAAAGAGTCTTGGTTGCAGTTGAGATAAGTTTCTCAAGACAAATCTTGAATGATGTTCAAATATAAATATATATGTTACCTATAAAATACTATAAATCATAGCAAACTGAAACATTCTGAAATCACCAGTAGCAACTTCTGCACACCTTCCTGAACTCTGACCTTTCTCCAAACCTCAAAATACCTCGAGCCATTCCTCTGCCAGGCGTGGCGCCTTTTTCAAGCCTTCTTTCAAGGTGGCATCTTCAGGAGCTAACTTCAGGCCGGCCTCTGATGGAGTCCCCAAATGGAGGAAGGAATCAACTAACATCATGGCTGAGGGCCATCCCGTAATTCCTTGATAGGAAGCCCATCATCTTGTCCAATCTTGATCATGTCGCATGATAGCTTACAAATCTTGATCAACGCCAGCCGCTAGCCCCCTGGGACCCCCCCCAACCCCCCCGGGGCGCGGAAGCGCCCCACCTTGTAGGTTTCAGCGGCATCATCGTACTTCTGCAGAAAGTACTCCGCCAATCCCTAGCAGAACCGCAGAACTGGTGATATCATCCCTTCAGCGATCACCTAGAAAACTCAAACGACCCACGGAAATCACCTCATTTTCAGCCTGAAAAGATCTGATCTAAAAATGTGATGGACAGGTCTGAAGAATTTTGAACAGTGGTCCTACCATGTCGTAGCATCCCAAAGACTGTCATCCACAAACCATGCAGCAATGCTCAGGCCCGGAGTACCATTGCCCCTTCAGGGGCACCGCACCTTTCGGGTGTAGCCCTTTGGCCAGTCCGGTTTTAGCCTCACACATTCTGCCCCATCCTGGCCGGTGGGTCCAATGTGGCAGACATGCGGAACGGCGGAATGTGTAATTTTCAAATAGTCACAGTGACAATTACAAATGTCTGAGGACGCGTTTAATTCAAACCAGTGATTGGGGGTGGCCAAGTGGCGGTATTGCACCAAGAAGTTAGGAAGTTCTACCAACCAAAAGTGTATATTCACATATGTTCACAATATATTCACAATATTCAGGACATTGTGGGTATCTTTTCATGACATCTTTGGCGTGTCCTCATATCTGGCCGGGGGAGGATTCCCCGCGCCTCCAGTGCCTTATCGTAGTTCTCAAGGGAGGCATAGCAAGCTGACCTGTCAAGAACTGCCGGGCCAAGGACAATGCGACCTACTGCAGTCTTGCTATGCCACAGTTGTGCAATATCCACCCCATTGGCTTCGAGCCAAGCTGGCCTATCACGGACACCAATGACAACCCAGCTGCAATTCTCAGTCGTATGATGGAAAGACCGGAAGCTACTTCTAACTAGGCACCCTGGTTGCTCATAATTGAAGATGTGGCTTTCTAGCTTTCTATCCCACTCTCATTCACCACTTGGACTCATGAGCTGAAATCAAACAGCAAAGAAGAGAAGCTAGAGAAGAATAGAGAAGATACATCATGATAATTATCTGATAATTTCAATACGTATATTCCAAGGTGGTGGAAGGCAAAAGATGGCAAACGCCAGGACGGCACACAGCACGACTCAGCTTTGGGATCTGCTCCGCCTGTTGGAGAAAAATACATGATCCGATGGGTCGTGCTTGATGGCCTGCGATGGATCTACCGGCCACTTTGGATGCTCCAAGATGGGCCCAGTATCTCAGAAACCCAATATCTATTGAAATCTGACTTGACATAGCTTGACAGGCGAAGAAACATGATGAAACAACACAAAACACCTCAGCATTTGACATGCCACGACATGCGTGATACCTTTGTGAAGATCTTTGTGCCAAAGACTCATCCCATGGGGGGCCATGGTCAGCCGTGAAACAGGGCGCCCTGAGCATCAAACATTTACGTGGTAAATGATGGTAAATGGATGTACATATTCCCGTAGGATCCATGTATGGTATGATATACTAACACTGGGGGTATATTGATGGTAAATGTTACCATATATGGCATACATGGATCCTATGGGATTGTAAATGGATGTTCATAAATCCATTGAAATGGTCATATGGGCATTAACAACATTGACCACCGTAGATTCAAGCCACTACACCCCACTTCTGCTGTCCTCCGTGAAGTGCTTGATGGCCTCTTTAAAGTTTTTCGCCTTGGCTGTTGCGATCCAGGAACAACTGCATATTGAGGCTTGATCTCAACCCGAAAGCGCAGGTGGTTTAGCGCGGGATTCCCATCACTTCGTCCATAAACGGCCATGAAACATCATCAAACCAGGTAAATGATGAATTAACCCACCAAATCTCCATTGATTAAACCATATTAAATCCATCCCGTGTAACCCCCATCGCCACAAATCAGGATGTGGCCTGGAACTCATCATTTCCTTTCTTCTTGGCTTCAGCAGCCTTGGCTTTGTCCGCCATGGGGCACGCCGCCCGCACCTGCTGTGCGTGCTTTCGTGATTTGGATGAATTTTGGGGTCCAAGTGTAGGAAACCACATGAAACCACCATTGCCCGTACCGGTCGCTAAAGTTGGAAGGTCATCCAAGATCACCTGATCAGGCACACGTAAACTTTTCTACCACCCGGTCCAGACCTCTGCAAAACAAAACGAATTTTGGAACGGTGGCTTCCCCCGTTCCTGTCTTGAACCAAACGCACGGCAGTTCTAGGCCTCTGCGCTTGAGGTCGTTCAATGTCTAAGTCTATTCTCCGCCCAACTCCCAAGCCATGGTAGAAAGAAAAGTTGTCAGCTGCCTTTTGATATTTTTGTTGGTTTTGCTTCCAATATTATGCCTTCAATATCCAATCAAGAAAGAGAGAACCTCTGCCACTTATCATGCTGGCCTGCTGGTCAGTGCAACAATGCCCAAACAATGTATCTGTTCAGTCTGTACCATAGCCAAACGGTGGCATATTGGCCATTAAGATCCATTAAGTCATTAAGACCATCCCACATTTATTCGGATATTGGCAATTGCAAGTCGCTATTCATGGTGGTATATGGTGGCATGCCCATGTCCAATTTAAGGCTAATCTTGGGTATATCATCCATTTTCAGTGTGAACTTCCCGAAGAAAAATCCATGGCATTTCCCGCACACCGTGCGCCAAGTCTTGTCATCTGCGCTGCCGTTCCGGCACTGACAGCTTGACCATATCCTGTCCACACCAGCCATGACTCGGAAAAGAACCCTGAACGCAGCTGTCCGACCCACTACCCGTTTGGCCCAAATAGCTATAGGAAAAGTGCAGTTTGCGCCCTGTAGCAACACGACATCGTTGAAGGAGTTGGATGTGGCTTGCCATGGAGTTTCAGAATGAGTGAAATGTATTGGGAACATGCTCGCTGGAGTGTGGCATAAACCAATCTATATCAGGAAACGAACACGAGACTTTCTCCAAGATTCTCCAAGTGGATTTGTCTAAAAACAGGCTGCCCCGCTACTACCATTATATATTAGTATTACTGTTTATCATTAGTTTCCCATTAAAAACGATGGGGGTATCGTACCTTTTTTGAAGTTCAATATTTCCTGGTTTCATCTTGCCAGGAGAGGTTTTGTTGGGACAAGCTGGCGCAGAGCTGAGCGAATTAAAGGCTTTGCCACCACCACACACCAACACAGACCTAACTACTGGTTTTTTGTCTCAAGCTTCAGATTTAAGCATCAAACATCATCAAACATCTGGAGTTTTTTTGTGATTTAGCATGACTGAGTACTGTTTGATGATCATCACTAATGATGTTTTATGATGATCAGTTCATCATCCATATTTTTTGACTGAGTAATGCAACCAATGGTGTTTTTCTGTTTTTCTGTGCTGAAAAAAAAGCAAAGACAACTGCACGAATTGACAGGTTCTGCACGAAGCAAATTCTTCCACGGAGTGAATTTTGCCACGGAGCAAGTGCACCTACTCGGTCTCCTTCTGCCACATTTCCATCATCAAAAAAAAACAATTTGCGACTCCCAGGGTGCTCCCACCATCTCATAGTCAACTGTATGCCCAAGTAAGATCAAGTAAGTGGGGCTTATGCCAGTTCAGGTCAGACATTTCAGAAATCTGAGGTTCGCAATGTTGTGTTGGCATTGAAAGCCCAGGGATCATGGGATGACCAAGAATCATAGTGATGATTTCAACCGCAGGCTGCAAGTGTTTCAAGCAGCTTCTCCATTCACTGCCACTGCAGGCATTCAGCCTTGCGCCCGGTGCATGTGACCCAAGTGTAGATTATCATTGTGTGTGTACATACACAAGTATCTATGTAAATTGATGCTAATGTGACCATGGACGGTGTTTTTTGCACAAAGACAGACACATATCAAATAATTGCAAAGATACACATGTTGAGGCGAGGGCTGAAGATTGTGCTGTATTCTAGAGGAAACGGATGAAGTCACACCAACATTTCAGGGGACACGGTGCTCCCCATGGAACTCCACTCCACACCAATGAAGTTGATCATCACGTCCAAAAAAGTTACACCAAACAAAATGGCCACTACCAGCGCCGACGATTTCTTGTTTTAAGTTTTGGAAAGTAAAACTCAGAACGCGTCAATCACCATGGGAGGCGAGTTGCACCACATGAAAATGGGTTTTGCATTGTTAGGTGATATGACAGTTTCTCCTTATTTTGCAGGTCCGCGGATGTTAAAAAAAGAGATCAGAACATATTCAGAATGAGATCCCACAACATGGAACGAGATCCGAGGGTTTTCAAAAGAGACACTTACACAAGGAAAACAAGGAAATGAACAAAGTTAACGAGAGGCCTGTCTTTGCATCTCGTTTTCTTACCATCACCCAAAATACAAAACGCAACAGAACGCTCTGGGTTGAAAAGTTGTGCCTGAATCACTTATGATAAGCTGTATGATGTGTGTGTGTGTCACTTTGCTGGTTAGGCAAACAACTGGAGGGACATTGTTGGCACCACTTCAAAAAGTATGCCACTGGCAATCCCATCATTGTCTGGAATTACCACTGAGATTGGAGAACAGGACAGTAAACTATTTTTTTTGTGGATATGTAGTTTTAATATGTCGATCAGTGGTGCAAGTATAGTCATAGTTGGAGTTTCAATTGATGACTGACTATCGGCCACATTCATAGCTGCGAAAAATTCTCTCACGTTATCTCATGCCAGCAAGACCATCCCTTAACTATCTGCCTGCCGTAGAATTCCCAGATTGCATGGCTCAGTTGAGGCCCATGTACCCCCCAGGCTTTGGTTCACTTTTATTACCACTTAAGTGCCATCTAACCATCCAATTCGTGGGCTTTGGAAAATTACCAGTAATTAAATATCATTAAATATGACATCAATATGACATCATGATACAATGCTTGCCGCAAACAATCTTAAAGTTTGATATCGTGAGAAAACCCCGAGTGCCTGGGTTTATCTGGCTACCCCAAAATCCCAAGATCCCATCTGCCATGAAATATCCCCAAAGTCCCCCATGATATCCCTAGAAAATCGTATCCCCAATGGATCTAAGTACCAAACGGCGATATCTTGACCACAAGAAATCCAATGAAGTGTTGGAACATGTTTATATATAGAAATCCAACAGGGTCGGTTCCGTACAGCACGTCACAAAGAGTACCCCGGGCCATTTTGCAAAGCGATTGCAAATGCTTTCGCGAAACAGTTTTGTAGGATTGTCCAGCGCAGGTTGTATCGAACCCCTGCTGCTGCTCATCCAGCCCAGGACGAGTGGATCTCTTCTGCGGCTAAGGCAAGCGAATGTATCGCCACTGCGCACTGGCTGCCTGACTTTCAAGACTTGTAATTCATGCAAGCCAACGAGCTGCAAGGGATGAGACCCTTCGAATGCTGGAAATTGGAAAAAATGGAAATATATCATTAGATCCCCATTTATCCCGGATAAGTGTATCCCCACTAGGAATCAAAACACCTGCCCTGGCGCCATCCCATCCTCGTCGATCGCCCGCCCGACGCAAGGGGCTGGGGGAGCCCATCACCAGGGCATGCACGCGGCAAGGGCTGGCCTGGTGCTTTTTCGCGGGTTTCCCCCTGATTTTTCGATGGGATCATCATGGAAAATCCAGAACTATTCATGGAACATGGACATAAAAAAAAACTTGATGAATTTGACATAACTTGACAATGAACAACATTTTGGAAATCCATCATAGATTCAATGGGAAAAATGGTTGGGAAACATGTTTCAAAAGGGGAACATCTAGAGATAAAATCAAATTGTGAGTTATCCATGGCCAGGTTAAATTATATAATTACCAGATGGTACACCAAACAACCATCCTCGTAATTCATGGCCAGTCTCCAGATCATCCATCCACACTAACTTTGCAGAAGGAGAGTGACACTTTGGATTTTTTCAAATCTGGTCACATGTGAGAGATTGCGAGAGATTCAATACCCAACATCGACGACCCACATTGGCCTCCTAGCAAAATACCCCAGTCGTTTGGGACAGTTTATGAAACTGAACCAGTCTGCCATGTCAAAAAAAATGGAAAAAAGGATAGGTGATCACATCCACATTTTTTTAAGCTATTAAACCTACTCGAAATGTCGTTGGATATCCGTTTGTTGATAACACGGCCTGGTGCAAATCCCACCTGGCGAGAGAGGTCATTCTGGAACACCTTAGTGGTACAGTGCAAACCGCTCAATCAGGGGCAATTTTTCCCACTCATCTCCAAGAATATTCGAGCCGTTTGAACCAACCATTCCAGAATCATTCATTGAAAGATGTAAAGACAGTGTATCCAACTTCCTCCCAAAACATACGTCCTGGGTCCTGTATCATATATCGATCCAGAAGGGATGGAACGTCGCAATACATACGCAAAGCTAGTGGGCAACCAGTCGTCTGCAAGTCATGCAATACTGTATACTGTCGCATCTACCATTTTAGCAAGCTGCGGCTTGCGTGGAACCGGATTGGAACAATGCCCTCAAAATGACTAAGGTGTGGCTGAATTAAGGGGTAGCGGTGGACCCACAAGCGTGAAATCTGCCACTTGTCGGAGTTGAAAAACAAATATCCGACGGTTGGTTTCGGCTTATCCCAAGATAAACGTTCATTGGGGATCAACTCAAAAAGGGTTAGGCAATGAATCCATCAACCATAAAACATTTTTCCTGCTTTATCATCATCACCAACACCACCACCACCACCACCACCACCATCATCATCATCATCATCATCAATCTAAGAAAACAAGTAGAACCCGCCGCACGAGACGGGTGCCGGAAGTTTCCAGCAGCAAGGAATGAGGATTGAAAGACGAGTTTTGCCTATAGGAGCTGGAGTGAAGCCTCACATGTTCTCAACTGTGTTCTGTGAATTCGTCCTCATCTTGCCTCACCACCTCTCAGCTCTCGCAGCTCTTGCCAAACCATCTCAGTTCGTCTCAATTCTTCCCACAATTCTTCTCAACAGCTCTCAAACTTTCTTATCCCTTCCCAACTCAGTTCAACTGTTTTCACCTCTTCCCACCTCTTCTCAATTCTTCTCAACTCGTCTCAACTCTTCTCACCCCTCGCCACCTCTTTTCAACCCTTCCCACCTCTTCTCACCTCCGCTCAGCTCATCTCACCTTTTTCTCAATTTTTTTCACCCCATGTCAACTCTTCTCATCTCTTGTCAACTCTTCTCCGCTCTTCTCACCTCTTCCCACCTCTTTCTTTTCACAGGGGTGTTTTACATGGAAACTTTTACACAGAGCACGTTTTTACACAGATATTTTTTTAACACAGAGAAACCTTTACGCAGAGCAAAACCTTTACGCAGAGATGTTTTTACACAGAGCACGCTTTTAGACAGAAAAAAATAACAACGATCAAATTTTTGCACAGATTTTTTGTTTTTTTTTTTTTATGTAGCAGTTCCAATGCGATCTAGCAACAGTGAATTGCAAAACAAAAGAATCGCAACACATTACTCAAAAACAAGTAGTTTTTATGCAACCATTTCAATGCACAAAATGCCCCAACAAATGCAGACTAGCATAGCACAGCGTCAACAAAAAGAGACGAACAGTCACCTAGACAAAAAACGACAACGCCCGCAACTGTCGCGCAAGCGAGCCAACTTGTCTCCGCGCCGGAACGTCCGTTTACCCGAAAAAACAAATGTTTCGTACAAATCCTGTCATTCAAATCTCATCCTTGAGGTAGCAGTTCCTACGCGATTTCCCTGAAACTCTGCTCTAATCTGGTTTTTTTTTTTCTCTGGTCTTTGCGACTCCTCTCTAGGCTACTGAAATCTACTCTGCTCTTCTCCTCTCTACTCTATACTCGTCTCTACTCTACCTCTACTCTACTCTACTCTCCTCTCCTCTCTGCTCGAATCTCCTCCCCGCTGCGTTTCTCTACAACTGTCTTGTGTCAAGAAGATGCCAACTGGACTTGCTGATCTTTTGAGCTACTTCTCTACTTCAGGGACATGCCAACTGGACTTCATGATCTTTGGAGTTACTTCTCTACTTCAGGAACGTGCCAACTGGACTTCATGATCTTTGGAGCTACTTCTCTACTTCA
>Ga0126342_10009097_pt1 | contig 17797 bp, 17 predicted proteins | sample Cyp1metagenome_FD_92528 | JGI IMG/M metagenome (GOLD analysis project Ga0126342, IMG submission 92528) | Coral microbial communities from Lord Howe Island, Old Settlement Bay, Australia - Cyphastrea 1 metagenome | ecosystem: Host-associated > Invertebrates > Cnidaria > Coral ... | reverse complement strand
GTAAAGGTTGTCAAGGTTCCCAAGGTTGTATTGTAAAGGTTCCCTCAAGGTTCCTAAGTTTTCCACGTAAATGTTCTCAAGGTCCCCAAGGTTATTATGTAAAGGTTCCCAAGTAGTAGTAGTAGTAGCAGTAGGAGTAGCAGTAGTAGTAGGTAGTAGTAGGTAGTAGTAGGTAGTAGTAGGTAGTAGTAGGTAGTAGTAGGTAGTAGTAGGTAGTAGTAGGTAGTAGTAGGTGGTAGTAGTAGTAGTAGTAGGAGTTGGAGTAGGAGTAGGAGTAGGAGTAGGAGTAGTAGGAGGAGGAGTAGTAGTAGTAGTTGTTGTTGTTGTAGTAGAAGCAGTAGTAGTAGGGGGGGCCGGCGGGCAGGACGGCGCAAAAATGCCCTGCATTGCTTGGTCATGAAACAAAAACTACCACGCTTATATGGAATTACTGTGTGGGATCTACGGCCGCTGCTGTCTTGCTGTTGCGGATATTCTTTGGGTTTATTTGTTGACCTTGGCTATTTACCATATGTATTTACCATATGTATTTACCACATTTACCAAGATTTACCCATATATTTCCCATATTTACCACATGGTGTCCATGAATTTTCGAAGAAATTCATCCCCTTGGGACCCTGGGATTTTCCCAGCTACAAAGCTCCATTTCTAGTTCGACAACAAAACGTAGGTTAGATCTGCAGTGGTCTAGATTGGCAATGTTTTTTTTCAATCAAACATATGAAAACATATGAATAAATATGAAAAGACTATGAATAAAAATGAAAAAATACATAAAATTAAATTAGAACAGGACAATGGAACCATTTTTATTAAAAAAAAAAAAATATCAAAAAAAATCTCAAAATATCTCAAAATTTCTCCAATGTTGTTTTTCAAACGTGGTTTTGTGAGACTGGGTTCTGTATTGCATATTTTTCTCGACCATAAAAAATATAAAAAAAAAAAAAAAAAAAAAACAAAAATTCTCAAAAAATCTAAAAAAAAATTCAAAATCTCTGAAATTGTCTGGAAAAAAACAAAAAAACAAGAAAAAAAAAACTAACGCAACCTTACAACAACTTTGCCGAGGCCAGCGGCAGAACTGCTGCCCAACTGTCAGTTGTTATCATATTTCCTTGTGTTGTCAAATGTTGAGCTTCTAGGGTGAAAGGATTTAAAACACATTTGCTTGTCACATGATGTATTGCTTTGTATTGCTTGATAACCCCAGGGAGGTCCCACTGCAAATAAATTCAAATAAAGTCAAATAAATTCAGATACAATCAAATAATTGATAATATGGGGAAATGTGTTTTTAATTGAAAAAAATATGTTGTAATATGATGCTGGTGGTCCAAAACCTTGTTGTGGGAATCCCCTAGCAATCCAACCCACCTTTTGGTTTCAATGACTAGTGGATCTCCTGGCATTTTTTTGATGGGTAAAAAACATGTGATGTTTTGAAGGTTTAATCCACATGTGAGTCACAAAGACTCAGGATTGTTTTTATGTTTTTTATTTTCAGAAAAACCCATATTGTTTCATTCGCATTGTTAAATTAAATTCATCTAAATCGTTTTCTTTTGGGGTTGAATCCAAATGTTGTATCCAAAATCAAACCTGACATGATTATCATTATATATCATTATCATCATTACATGTGATGGTATTTCAGAACCCAGAATTGGTATATATACATATACGTGTACATTTACATATACATATATAATACACATGTATACATATGTAAATATATATATATATATATATATTGATTTGATTCAAATTCAAACCATGATTATTCAAGGCTCTCAACGTCTCAGGTCCAACATCATCTCTTCAAGATGTCGTAGGAGCCGAAGGGTGGTGGAATTGGAGCCGATGTCGGAGACGCAAATAACTATATTTAGATGGGATTATAAACCAACAAACATAACTGCGGAGCCCCATCCTGTAGCAATAGCCCATGTTCCCCCCATTCCTATCTTCGCGCTTTTTGCAGCTAGTGCAATTGATTCCAGTGATCAGATGTGATCAGATACTTACCCGGAGCCTTTTTAATTGTGGCCAAATATAGTGAACACACCATGTTTTCTTGGTTCCATTCCAGCACAAGGTGGTGCGCGGTCGTTTGTTGGTTTGTAAAATCCTCATGAATTGTATACCTGGTTGGTGGTTTCAAACATTTCTTATTTTTCCATTTCATATATGGGATAATCCTTCCCATTGACGAACTCATATTTTTAAAGATGAATATTGCACCACCAACCAGTTTTCAGAGGGGTAGGTCAACCACCAACCAGATACAGTGTTTATATACAGTATACTATGCCATAGACCATATAGACCCAACCGAACTCACCTAGTTCAGCCAACGGGAACCTATGGGAACCTAGTTATGTACGCTGATTTGTAACCCCCCTAGTTCGACATGTCCACCATTAATTCCAGTCATATCAGTTATAAACCAATAGAAACCTCTCATTAAAATATTCATAAATCAACTATCAATCTCATTCAATCTCCATGACTTTTGTTTGGTGCAATCCCATGAAATCTCATTTGTTTTTCCATATGTTGTTGCTATTTTAGATGCCAAGAAATTGCCCTGTTCTGTTTGCCAGTCCCCTTTTGCGTAGGCGAGCCACTGAGATGCGTGAGAACACACGGAGCGTGATGCATTTGGACCGTACCAAGACCATTTAAGACCGAGCAGCTCGCCCAGCTTGAAAATATGCCCAACGTGGGATTTGATACAGGATGGGGCCCATAATTAGTTAGCTAAGTTGGTTTATACTATAATAACAATAATGTATGATACTTGTAACTATATTGAGATGGGGTTACAAACCAACTTATAACTTAGATTAATAGTTTAAGCTATCAAATCAATGCCTGGGAATATCTCATTAATGTTCATTAATCCCAGGTTGGGAATATCTCATTAATCCCATTGACTAGGTTTTTTTTTGTTGGATGGATAGTTGAATCCGTTAGTCTTTTGATATCAATGGGATTATCTACGTTCACCAGCTAAGAATTCATTTTGTTTGCAGGGTATCTAAGATTGGCACTGTTGACACGATATTCAGGGATTGGGATACATAATTATTAAGCAAATTACTATGAACACTATCAACTACTATCAACCACTATCAACCACTATCAACCACTATCAACCACTATCAACCACTATGATCCATTGATGACAAGTATTAATCAGTATGAACCTCGGCTAAACTAACAAAAGTCACTACAGAAAACTGATCGGGAAACACCAGGACAATAGTCTACTTAAATGTTGAGAAAATCAACATCCAAGTGAGTTTACAGGAGGCTAATTCAGCTGGATGGTGGTTTGGAACATAAATTTTATTTTCCCCAATAGTTGGGATGATGATCCAATCTGACGAATTCATATTTTTCAGGGGGGTAGGTATACCACCAATTAGTCAGTGTTAAATTCCATGTTCCATAGAAATAGATGGTTTACCTATTAAAAATGGTGATTTTCCATGGCGAACTGTTAGATAACCAGATGGTAAATTGGGTTTGTCAGATTCGATCAAATGTTGTTTTAAATTTATCATATTCTATCAATCTATCACATATTTTTTTGAAATTAGTAAATTAAGCAATCCCCATGTTCAATCACAAAAACATTGCTTTAATCTAGGTCAATCTTAGATGGGTAGTTTAATCCTTTAATTTTGTGGTATCAATGGGATGATCTATGTTCACCAGTTAAGGCTTTATTTTATTGCAGGGTATCTAAGATTGGCCATGTAATGCTAAGAATTGATTTGCTCTTGGAATTTCATCCGGATTTCATGGGATTGTTGCTAAGTCCTATTGAAAATCAAACTTTGTTGGGACTTATACGTCCCACCTTTTTTTAATTCCCGTCAAGAAAAATGTATTTATATGGTTGGGGAATCACTGTTTGATTTCTAATACTTGCATTGCAACTAGGGATTTGGTTTAATTACCAGAGTTCATTTAGATACACTATATATATATGGCCAAATTCTAGTAATTCAGTAACCTGAAATAAGGCCATTTCAGAATGATTCCTCTTACTAACCATGATTCCAGTGAGGTCGCAGTGAGGTCGCAGTGAGGTTATATTTTACCCAGATATATTGTTGTGTCTAAGAGCCGAGGATATCGTAAAACAGTTGTTTCAATGAATGATGAAAGAATAGCTATGGAAAATGGTCCATTTCTAGGGATTTATGATGATTTACCCATGAAAAATTGTGCTTTTCCATAGCTACGTTAAATAACCAAACGGTACTCTTTGGTAATTCAACATAGCCATGGAAAAAACAACAAAATCAGGGAAAAGATCCAACTGAATGGGCCCATCACCATAGCTAGCTTACTAGAGGGAACTCACCAAAATCCTTCGGGACGGGGATCCTTAAAAGCCGTAACCCGTTGTTTTTATCGGTCATATGGGGATTCAACTGTCGATTCCAAGGCAGGAAAGCATTGTGATTGATAAATCTGATACATGATGGTTGGTGGATTTGTTGGGGCTGTGTTCTTTTCTGGTTTAACGAATTCTATTGGGGACAATGAATTGGCTCCTTGGGGTTTCCACCAAATGACGAAATCCGCTGCAAATGGCGTCGGGCTATCCCATTGTTTAAAACCATTTAGCACCTTTGTTGTTGTCATTATTTGTCCATTGGTTTCTTTAAATGACTGGCTGTTGTATGCTGTTGTTCTGTTTTCCAATTTCAAGTTCTGCAACCTTCTTTTCCGGAGCTATGACAGTAGGTTTGGACTTAGACTTGGTACATGTCCAAGACCTTGGAAGTGTGAAAAACATCACCCAGTCACACCCCATGGTTGTCTGGGACACAGCGATTCTCCTCCAAGTGCTGGATGATGTTTAAACGGATCCCCAGAGGCAAAAATCAAGGGGGTAAATCCCTTCACCAACCCAACGACACCAGGTTAATATCCTTTGTTGTGGTAAATATGTACCGTTTTCCAAGTTTTTTAGTTTTAAATATATCGATATGTAACTATGGTAACTATATCCTTGAACTTGGCAAATATCATTCCTGTATTGTGATACTTTTCTAACCCAGTGAACAGTTCACTGCCTCTGTTTCGGGCACTGCTCCTTTGAAGTCATAGCTGTGACTGAAGGCACCCAAGGTGTCCACGAATAGGTCGCGAAAGGCGACAAGCGCGTACGCTGTGCGAGTGAACAGCTACAGAAGATGCCCTAACGATCACTAAATTCTGGGTCAACCTTGGGTCAAATGTAAAATGTACTAACCAGAAAAAAAGACATGACAGGTGTCTAAGATTCACTATGAACATCTATGAACTCAAGTGACAATTGAATTCAGATTTTTATTAACAGCTCCAATTCAGCTGATAAATTGTAGCAAGATAGATTCCATAGACGCTGAACAGTAGCAAGATGACTCCAGGTGACAATATAGACATCCCCAACATTGGATGGGTACTTTGATCCTTTAGTTGTTTGCTAATGGAACATTTATATAACCATAAAGAGCAAACATTATTTTGTTTGTGGACTACCAAAGATTGACCACGACTTGGTGAAAAAATGGATGTGACAATAGTCAACACTACTCCTCTTTTATTTGGGACATGGTGTAGTTATTCTAAAACATTGGACGGGGGTGTCCTATTTTCCCGCAACACTGACTCCAAAACTCTCCAAAAGAAACTTATTTTTATAGTAACCACCAAAAACATAGACAAGTTAATTATGAGTAGGATTTTACATAATTTTACTTTTCTATCTCATCACTGGAAATGAACGTAACTCTCCATTCAGACTCATTAGGAATGGATACAGTATCCAAATCCCCAGCCATGCCCTTTTTCACTTTCCTAACGCAGACGAGATCGCCCACTTATGTTCAAGACTTCGTCAAAACAAAGGATTTTAAGAAGCCAAGTGATAGGGGACAGTACAATCGGTTAGATTCTGCAATATGATGGTGGATCATGAGCAACAAAAACAGTGATGGGCCATGGGATTAGCGATTCCTGGTTAGTGACTGGCTTTTTTGAACCACTGTATCCCAATTAAATGAAACAAAATATCCACTTGCTAGCTGTTAACTAACTCAATGGCCCATCAGTTGTATCATAAATCCATATAAATCCCTCGTTTTTTTTATGGTGTCACTAGTGGTGATTTCTCCATATTGTCCCAGATCAGATCCCATTCTTTCCCATCCACTTACGGTGCGACGATGCCAATGCCACGCAGGCGTTGAGATCAATGGGTCGCACGGCCAGCAGCGTTGGCATGATGGAAGGCGCCCGGTTGATGGGTCCAACTGATTGGTGAAGCCGCAGGGATGGTGCACATTAGCCTCTGGTAATTTGTGACAGTTTGCGAACTTGAAGCCATGGCCCAGTCGAAATAGTTGATTTACCCATGAATAGCATGGTGATGTTCCAGTTCGTTATGTAAACGTTTACCAGAGGGTAACATACAAGATTTTTTTTTAAAAAAAAAACTGCATCCATCTTTCCAAGGTTCGGTGGATTTTCAATCCATCCAGATGTGTTTCCACATGGTTTCAAATACAGAACTTGGATGGATTCAGTAAAAACCAGATTAACATGTTCCATATGGTTACCCTCTGGTAAACTAACAGTTTGCGAACTGGAAAATGGATGAAAACGAACCATTTCTATCCATTTCTCGTTGATTTTCCCGCTTTTTTAACCATGGTCATTTTCGGGACCGGATGATCACCATATGAATCCAACGGGTCAGAAACGGGATGTCGAGCCATAGGGTGTCACTGATGATTCGTTGTCTATGATGCGTGTAAAACAAAATATGATTTCTGGTTGGTGGTTTCAAACATGACTGGATTATTGTCGATTTCATATATGGGATGTCATCCTTCCCATTGACGAACTCCATCATTTTTCATGATGGTTATTGCACCACCAAGCAGTATTAGATGCAGATGTTTTATGGATAAATTTCACCATTTTTTCAAAACCAGACACGATTTGTTGGGGAGTTTTTGTCGAAGTGTTTTCCATGATCAATGGGAATTTCAGGATCCTAAAATGGAGGTACGTTAGTACCATTTTTCAGGCCATATTTTGTGGGGATATTCCCTTACATAGGCCTTATATAGGCCTTATATATGGTAGGTACCTCCAATTTAGGTTTTCCATGATGAAAAAGGTACCCTCTGGTAAACGTGTACATAACGAACTGGAACATCATCATGCTACTGATGGGAAAATCAACTATTTCGACTGGGCCATGGCTTCAATAGCTATGTCGCAAATTACCAGATGGTAAATCGGGGGTGAAAAACCTCCGGATTTTTAGGGATATCTCACTGTTTTCCATGATGGTTGATTGGTAAATCTGGGGTGAAGAACTCCCTATAATTTATTGGGCCTGCAATATTAACCCACAGTCAACGTGAAAGCCTGAAAGGACTGGATGGGTCGAGAAACAGTGGTCTCTATGAAGGCTATCTAACTTTGCAGACATAGTGACATAGTGATCATTGAATTGGGATATACTTTTAGATGATTGTTAAATATGTGCATTAATACCTTATCATTGGTATTCCAGATTGGTATTCCAGATTGGTATTCCAGATTGGTATAGATTGGTATTCATTGAGCATGTCTCAGCTATATGTTTGTTTATTGCATGGTATTGAAGACTGGCCGGGTGAGAGTTTTGGACAAGACCTCCCAATGGGGATTCAACCAGAGTATGCCCCAAATTCTGTCGTGAAGAAATGCCAATAAATGCAGCGGTGTGTTTTTATACTTGAATAAATGCATCATGTTCGTAAGCCATGCTGTTCTTCTTTTGAGAATCAAAGATCAACCATCTCTAGCAGGTAGGATGATCCTCCACCTGTACAAAGCGTGGTCACCCCAAACAGTTTCCTACGCGCTGTTTGGTCACCCCAACCACGTGTGAACCTTTATCAGGTGTGGGGGAACAACAAGTGTGCCATGGTCAATAGTTAGTTTATTCTCTCATACCGAGGTTTCCTAAGTCATGGGGGTACCCCCAGTCATCATCCGGGATTTTCCCTCTTTTCAACCACCCAGCGAGCTTGGGTACCCCAATGACTATGGAAACCGCCATATTGGGGGATGGTCATCAATTCATTTTCATATGGGAAAGAAATATCGCCATGATCTGTGGATGTCCGGCTTTTCTCGGATGGATTGAAGGGATCTTCGACTTTCCGACTTTCAATGCTACCCCCAACTGATAAATAGGGGACTTTTTTGGGGGTCAACAAAAATCCCGCAGGATTGACTTCATCGATTTTTATCAAGTACGAAAGTATCCATCACCACATTCCTTTGTAGCAACTACCAACCCCGAAAAGAACATAGGCAGTTTTTATCAGTTTTTTCGGGATGGTATAGATGATAGGCGGAAGACCAAACAAAGAGGGGTAAAGATAAGCGAATGGGTGAAGTGGTGATAGTTGATGTTAAATTACAAGCTGATGCTCCCAAACTTAATGATTGAAAATTCTGATTTAACCTACTAGAAAGATATACAAAAATACGTTTTAATGGGATTTGTAGCTTATCTATGATTATAAGTTAAGTTGGTTTATAAAACCCATGAATGCTAGTTCATTGGTCCGTGGTATCCCTTTAAAATTTGCCCAGCAACGTGAACTGTGCGTGAACTAACTGCGTTGTTTCTCGGCTCGGGCATGAGTTTGGTGGGATGGCTCGGGTTCCGAGCCCTGCTGGGTCGACTGGATCCAAAAGACAAGAATTGCATCACTTAGAGACTCTTGGAGCCGAGGACTACCCTCTGGTAAACATACAAAGTTGGCTATTGAAAATGGCCATAGAAATAGTGAGTTTTCCCATGAATAGCAGGTGATTTTCCATAATTAGTTACGTAAACATTTACCAGAGGGTAGGATGTCCTGCAGGGTCAAGGATCAACAAACCAGATGGGAAATCCATGGAAATCTTGGACAGTATAGAGCTACTGCATGGCTGAAGCGCCTTGCCGACATATCCCCGGAAGAAAAGGTACCTCCAAGAAATCGATAATTATATACCTGAAATCATCATTTTTGGTGAACATCAATTGAAATCACCAAATGTGAACCTTTCTGTTTTTTTCCATGAACAACGGGGGCCTCACCTTGTTTCCATGCGTCCATGTCCTCGGAAAATACGGTCAGACCACAGTCAGCACCTACGCAAAGATCCGCTCGATGTCGCTCCACTCGGGTTCCACCACCTCAAAGAGTTCCGGCTCCGAGTTCTTTGAGAAAAGGTCGGGCGGTTTAAGGGCGATCCGAAAAAATACATCCCCAAAAAAGAAAAACCACCTGGCTTTGCGTTCAGATTGTGATTTTGGTTGATTTATGTTGATTTTTTGAAGGGAGAACCACTAGAACACTAGAAATGGGGAGTCAAAGTTGTTGTTGGGGAATCTATAGTGTTGATATATGTGTTAATTACAAGGTGAGGCCCGGAAAGCTGGTAAGTATTGATAAAAACATCGTTAAAAATGAAAATCAACTGGTGCAGGATGGCTTGTCCACGCAAGTTGAAAGAATCAGCAATAATCCCTTCCCCCTACTACTATATTATATAAATACTCCCCTTGAAGCTCTGGTTTAGTATTGGAGTGGCCTGCTCGGAAGTTGAAGTATACCTTCTATCCCAAGCCGGGGAACGAAGCCTGCCTCACCGCCTGGTTGTCAGAGCCGTTGACTGCATGATCTCTTGGAACTCTTTGTCTTTGACATTTCTTTCTATCGACTTCCTTTTCTGATGGTGCCACTTTCTCTTGATCCGGTTTGCCCTTGTCATCTCTGAATCTTGACAGCCCTTCTTGTTGACAGCACTGAAGCCCGAGACTTGACACACTCTTCTCTCCTGACAATGTTTTTTTTTGCTTTGGATGTCATCGCTTGCACAAAGAACTTCTCAGTACTCCTTGTACTACCAAGCTTGAAAAAAAGTACTTCCCAGTACTACTTCGTACTACAAAGCTTGCAAGAACTACTTCCCAGTACTACTTTGTACATCTTTGTACTACAAAACTTGCACAAAGTACTTCCCAGTACTACTTTGTACTACAAAGCTTGCACAAACGCTCTCCAGAACTACTTCGTACTGCAAGGCTTGCACAAAATACTGTCCAGTACTACTTTGTGTACTACAAAGCTTACACAATTTACTTCCCAGTACTACTTTGTTTTACAAGACTTGCACAAAGTACTTCCCAATACTACTTCTATCATCTTCTATCTACTTCTTACTACAAGACTTGCACAAAATACTTCCCAGTACTCCATTTCTCCCCATAGTCCTTGCACCAGAAGTTTGTACACGAAAGTTTTTACACACAGAAGCTTTTACACACAGAAGCTTTCACACTGACAGAGAACCCTTTACGCAGAGAAGTTTTTACACAGAAATTGCCAAACCAAAAACAACAGAACCGATTTTGAAGCACGTTTTAAAGGAATGTTAAACAGAACATCATCAGCGCCAAAATGAAGTTGAACCCCCATGCATGTTGTATTGAACCTGTATGTTTGGTGGTTATTATTGGTTAAAAAAAAATGTTCAATCCAAAGGTTTTGTTACTTAGCTCAGGTTATTGGTAGTCAAAAATCCAATGATGTGTCAATTAACTCACTTTTCCAATGGGAATTTCAGCATCCTAAAATGGAGGTACGTTAGTACCATTTTTCAGGCCATATTTTGTGGGGATATTCCCAGTCAGTGAAATCCTTTATTTCTTTTGGAGCGGTGCCTGCAAAAAGACCGCTGTGGACACCTCGACGGCGTCTCTTTTAACCCTTGGTCGATCATGAATTTGAGAGTATTAACTACCCGAAGTATGGAGGATTATCATCATGACAGAAATTCACTTTATTATCATAAATATTATATGATCAATATAATATATATATATATATATAAATACATGTGTGCATCATAATATGTGTATATATAATGTGTATATATATAAATATCATGACCAGTTCTCGGAATGCACATTTACATACCACATTTACATACGCCGCAGGAAAGGACATTTGCTCGACTTCTTGGATGAAAGTAGTAGTGGCAAAAGTGACACGCGGCTCGGCAGTTGGAGAATGGAGCGGAGAATGGGACAGGAGTTGGTCAAAATGTGGGTATGGGTCAAAATAAACATGTCAAAACCAAATACCTTGGAGACCACAGATTTTAATCTATTCTTAGTAATTATTGACCTTCCAATTGTTGGGCTACCCAATTTTGACCTATACCCATGTATGAGAATGGCGTATCCCATCATTCCGTCATTCATTTGTTCAATCATTCCTTCACCATTTCATTCATTCATTGATTCATTGATTCATTCATTCATGCATTCATTCGTTCGTTCATTCGTTCGTTCATTCATTCATTCAATCGTTCATTCATTCATCGCATGTTTCTTCCGTTGCAAATTTCATATCATTTTTCTCAGCTCAACAAAGGATTCCTGTAGTCATGTCCAATTTTCGAAACTTCCCCCTCAGTGCGTGCGGCACTATTTGGTAATTACTACTACATACATACATTACTAGATATGAGATGCGAATCACTACCAGAGTAATTACATACATTACATTACTAGATATGATATATGTACTATTACCTTCATATTAATGTATATAGGAATTACTTCATCACCCTCAATTACTACATTAGTATGAAGGTTTCCTAAATTGAGGGTACCCTCAAATCATCCAAAAATTGACCATTCTAGTATTGAAACCAATGGTTTTGGGATCCCACAGTTTAAGGAACCCCCATATAGTATTATTATTATTGGTTGGTGGTTTCAAACATTTTTTATTTTCCCATTTCATATATGGGATAATCCTTCCCATTGACTTTCATATTTTTCAAGATGGTTGAAACCACCAACCAGATTATTATTATTATTATTATGACCACTATTATTTTACGTGGGGACATGAAACCAGAAATTGCCCAGTCGTCGCCACAAGGCAATCAGGTCCAACGACACGAGATCCGTGGCAGGGCTGCAGTTGAGGGGTGTCAATGGTGGTGACGATCAAAAGATTGACCCCGGAATGGGTATAGAATGTGGGGCCCCCAGTTAACTAGTTCGACCACGGCCTTGAGACGGCCGTGGTGTTTTGTTGACGTTGGGTGGGGTGGGGTGGGGTGGGGTGGGGCATGTATTAATGTTCATGTGAACTTGCAGATGAAGTACATGCTACGCTTTGGCTGCCGGCAGGTGCATGTATTCATGGGTGGGGTGGGGTGGGGTGGGATAATAACGTCCATGGCTCTCTCTTTCATGGGTCATGCTGCTATGCTACTCTATGTTCTCTTGAGCTATGCGCTCATTGATCATGCTACGGTACTGTATGTTCTCTTGAACTTTGCACTCATGGGTCATGCTACCGTACTGTATGTTCCCTTGAGCTTTGCACTCATGGGTTATGCTACGGTACTGTATGTTCTCTTGAACTTTGCACTCATGGGTCATGCTAAGCACCCGTCCGTGACACAATATGTGCTCATGTCGTGCTGGCGTTCAAGCTTACAGAGTCCAGATCCGAAAAGGTTCTTGGAAGATCTGGAGGCGCTGCTCTGACCAAGAAATGGCTAAAAACATGTGACGACGAATTAGTTTCAGGTTGGCCAGAAACCCCAAAAATGGTAATTTCGTGTAGGCGAAATGGTTGCTTTCGTTCTTTTGCTTGTGAATAAGGGGTTAACGACCTTAAAAATAAAATCACACAAATTCCTATTGGCACGAGCGCATCAAACATGATCAACAACATCCCATTAATCAAAAAAACCCACGGCCATCTAAAGGCCGTGCTCCTAGTTCGATATATGATGATATATCTACATTATTCTACATATATCTCGCATAAACCGGAGTTATTGGAGTTTATTTTAAAACACACCTAGTATTACCTAGATTTCATTTTGTGGTAGTATATAATGTTTCAAGTGTTTGATGGCAAGGTAGGTTGAACGATCAAGAACCGATAATATAGTCAGTCATTTGCAACATGTTTAAATATTAACAGTGTTTTTGTCACAGAAATTGTCTCATTGTCGAACCTTTTTCTGTGTGTTTTCATGGTTGCAATCGCTTATATTTGAATGATGATCCTCAATCATATTTTTTGATGGATGTTCAACCATCAACAATGTCCGTTTGCCACTGGTTGGTTGATTACTTAAGAAACCAATAGGAAGGTGGTTAAAAAGGAATGGACAAAAAAAACGGTCCCGCACTATGACTGTCCTGAAAGGACGTTGTCTGTTGGTTCAACCACCAACCACCCTAGATATTTACCCATTCTTTGGAACTGGTGACGTGTTTTTTGTTGACCCAGATGTTGATGATTGTTGATGGTTTGACAACACACTTTCAGAAACAATTTTTGGGTTGCTCATGAAAATGAATCATCTGGGTTTCAACCTGGGGAATTTGATTTTTATATTGTTTGATGGGTTCTTCACTATAATTTATCCATAACATATATAGATATATACATATGCATCACCAACCAAATGGATGGGTAGTTTAATCTTTTATTTTGTTCTGCTATACATGGAAATTAATTATAAAACAACAACACATGATTTTTTTGTAGGCTACCCGGCTACCAGAGATTGACCATGTACAATGGGATGTGATTGGGAAATTGATTTCTTCATCCAGAATGATCGGCGCGAAAAAAAGGTGCACACCCAACTCATCAGAAAGACAGAGGAGAGAGTCACAAGAGGGAGAGTCTTGGCCGTGGGTCAATGGGTACCGGGAAAAAAACTGACCGGTTGCTATGGCTAAAAATGGCCCATTTAGTCCAGTGATTTACTGTTTTTTTAATCTACCAGAGAGTATATGAGAGTATGACGTATCACAAATGGTGGAAAAACGTGTAAACACACTTAATGATTAATCATTGAATTTTTCATGTCCAAACATGGAACTACAGATGAAATGTAACTTACATCGAGCCCTTTGGATGTTTTGACTATGAATAAGGGGGCAATGATTCCCTTTCTTTTTGTGCAGAAACAACAGCTTGTTTGAAGATAACTGTGTGATTGAAACACAATTAAACGTACTCAATCACTTCTTTGTGGATCAGTATGATGTGTTTTTTGTCACTACGATTTTCAGCGGGAGGCAAATTAATGACTCCTGTACACTTTCTGCGAGCAATGTTCATTGTTTCCCCTGGGTTTACAACCAATCCTCCCAGTCTTTTTGTTTAACCAGTTTTACAGGTCAACATCATCAAATGTGCATGTTAGTCATCATTCGCGCTTCATAGTCCTGGTTATACTTCACCAAATTATATTACGTATAATCAATATACATATATATACACATCGATACACATGTGGCTTTTGTTTCTAATTAGATTGCCTACTGGTTTACAAACAACCTGAGATTATGTCACAGCCGAGTTTGTTCAAATTGGATGCTAGAATCTTCAAAACAACAAGAGCGTTATGGGCAAATTAAGCATTGTACCCTTTCACAGTCCACATGATTCTTGTTGTTACTGTATTTTATCAATTTTCATCATCTATATATAAATGATAATTTTAGCGGGAAAAACCTGTTGATTCCAATGTTTGGCATTGACATCGGCCTGAAGGAATTGACAGGAAAAACCTACCGCCTTTTAGAATCTGGTCATTGATTAATCACAATCTTTTTGGCCCCGGATAGTCAAGCCCAGGCATGATCTCTGGTTACACTGGCCTACCAAGCCCACCCCTTCACGAACCTGGAAAGTATCTCCCATGAAACATCTCGTGCGGGATTACAACACCAGAAACCCGAACGTCAGGAAACATCACTGTACATAGACTTTCTTCAGGTTCAGTTTGACTGTCCGATTTGAAGATGTTTTTTCAGCACCGGGACCGACCTTTGGGCCTTGTTCTGTTTGGTGTTCCAAACATGAAAACATGAAAACACTTTACTAAAAAAAATCGGAGATATAAACTTACGTACTGTAGATAATGATTTGGGGATGTTTGGGGGGCGCCACCCTGACGGAATCTATATAAGATTTACAAAGTCTCTTTGTCTTCTGATTTTGAGCCACTTTTGATGATTGTAATCATGCTTCCCATAATTCAACCAGATTTTATTTACTATACACGATGGGGCCCTATAGTTTGCTAAGTTGGTTTATAACTAGTACAGCAACAATAGTGTATGATGCGCACATCACTATATTTAGATGGGGTTATAAACCAACAAACATTTCACGTTTGGGGGCCCCATTTCCCATAGATTTCCCATATATTTGCCAGGTGGAGATGCATCAAAACCTATTACAATATTTTTTGAACATCCATTAACCAGTGAACCAGCTATTGATACCCTCTGGTAAACGTTTACATAGCTAATCATAGCTATGGAAAATCACCATTTAGTTCGTCAATTTTCCTATGAACAATGGTGATTTTCCATAGTTATGTAAACGTTTACCAGAGGGTAATGGATACGTTAAGTGTAATGATCATGGATAGTATCCATTATAGTGCACCAGTATCCATTATCACACCTGGGTACGTAGTAGTGTGCCAGCATTTTGACTCATAGCCAGATAATTCATGATAATTCTCATTAAGCAATTATGGTATACCTTAATTCTCACAAAGTCCAACCAAAGTGCCATATATGCGTGTGTCTTATTCTACTTGATCGTTCCCATGCAGTGGATGGAAGAAATCCTGCACCAGTTGATAGGTGGTAACATCCCATTATTTATATTTATTTATAGGGTTTCAACCATCCTTTTGGTGGTGCAGGATTTCGCAACCATCAACAGTATGTATGTATTGTGTTAAAAAATCAAATCATTTTTATTAAACATGTTGTTTTATTCACAGGAAACTACCATCCATTTTGGGTACCCTATTTATCTGATTGGTGGTTTGGAACATTTTTTGTTTTCCATAATATATGGGATAATCCTTCCCATTGACTAATATTTTTTCAGAGGGGTTGAAACCACCAACCAGTTATGAAAACCCTCCATATGTTTCCCATGAAAAATCGATCAGGCTCCCAATTCTTTAGCCGCCGCTGAGAGCTCGTCGTCCGGACCTGAAGCGACGCAAGCGCTACGATCAGAGGCGGGGACGGGCATCCGTGAGCCGTCACTTGGGGGGATGCTATTCCAGGTTTATCACTGATATATGGGATTTAATGGGATATACATCCCCAACTGGAAGGGTAATTATAGTTAAATCATGTTTAATCCTTTAGTTCTTTGCGATAAATGGAACATACAATGGTGTGTATATATATATATATTTATATACATATGGGATGTATATCGTTCGTTATATATTTAGTGGGATATAGGGGATATGTGTATAATTGTGTATATATATATACATGTAAGTGAATAATATACGAATATAATAGAATATCAATCGGAGATTAAAGAGAGATCAACAGGAAATATACGTTTTTTAATGGATTTAATGGGAGATACCCTTTGGTTAGTTGCCATAGCTATGGAAAATAGCCCATTTATAGATGATTTATAGCACCCCCAAATGGATATGTCGGATATGTAGAACAGTTGGACACCTGGAAACCTGAAAAATATGGACACGTCATCGAAAAAAACATCCTGGTGGCACACTTTTTGGCATCTTTTTTGGGACTGCTATATGGGATCGAATGGGATATGTATATATATATATTGATACATAAGTTTGTTTTTTTACCTTTATAACTCCCATTAACTAGTTCGATACATCTACCACAAAAGCCTCTTCATTGGAGTTGTAAACAACCTAGTTATACGGGATTTAATGGGATACGTACATATGTATGGGACATATTTCATGGGATTTACTTTATGTATGATACAATGGGATATAGGATGATATAGGGGAATATGTAATTTATGTATATATACCTGGAAAACCGTCCGTGCGGACATTTCTTTGTCCATTATGGGTTTTACCCGTAACGAACTTGTTTTTTGTTCAATTGCGTATTTTGGTTTTTGATTGTGAAGGGTTATTCAAATCCTTTGGCAACACCGGGTTCGGACATCCTCCGACAGTCTCCAAAAGAGGAATTTCAGCCCGAAGTGGAGCAAATTGGGAGTCGTGATAGGGTACCCAAATCTGGCCACAAATACTGCCATGTTTCCCAGCAAATTTGGATGTACTGTACCCATAAAATACTATAGCATTTTTTCAACATGATGTTGAAAGAAAAACAGGCAGCAGATGTCAACATACTGCCCCAAATACTGTCTCTAGATAAGACACTCATACTGTCGGAACCAGTCCGACAAATCCAAGATTTCAGGAAAACTATTGACCTGTAAGTAGAGGGTTTGCAGCCGGACATTGCCGTATGGAAAAAAACCATGACGGACAAAAAATCATGTCCAAACCCCTACGGACAGAATATTGTGTCTTTATACGGGTTTCCAGGTATATATATAGTTTTATATATATATATGTGTATATATGTGCATACAATATATATATATATAATTTGTTATTTGTCATTCTCACTGTACATACATTAGGTATCACCCTCTTACTCGTGTTGTTATGGCTCAAGAAACAAGCGTGCACATGCTGGTGTATTTGGGCTGTTTCGCCTGTCAAACAGGTTATCAGCCGTAAGCTAATTTCTTCCTTGTAGGAATGTCTGCCCCCTCGGGTTCTTCCACCGAGGGCACCGGGCGTGTAGATACCTCTGATGCAGCCATGGCTAACCCGGGGACAT
>Ga0126342_10009096_pt1 | contig 17798 bp, 15 predicted proteins | sample Cyp1metagenome_FD_92528 | JGI IMG/M metagenome (GOLD analysis project Ga0126342, IMG submission 92528) | Coral microbial communities from Lord Howe Island, Old Settlement Bay, Australia - Cyphastrea 1 metagenome | ecosystem: Host-associated > Invertebrates > Cnidaria > Coral ... | reverse complement strand
TTTTTTCATATGATGGAACAGGGAGCAGCATGGCCTAAACAGTGGACAGTTGGATTGATTCACAGTTTGCAGAAGCGCGAAGACAGCGCCAAAGCTGAAGACTTCAGACCAGTGACTGTCATGAGCATGTACTATCGAGTGTACACTGGAATTAGGGCAGGTCAAATCTTGGCGCAGCTGGCGCAATGGTCTGATTTCATGCAATGTGGATTTATGCGTAAGAGACAGGCCTCTGATGTGTGGTATTTTGTTGGCGTGTGCCTTGAAGTTTCATGTCAAACTGACACTCCAGTGCACGGGTTGGCTGCTGACCTTGTCAAAGCATACAACACTTTGCCGCGTGACCCTACCACCACCTTTCTTAGGATTTTGGGAGTGCCACCTTGGTTTCTTCGCATGTGGAATTCTCATCTGACTGAGTTTACCAGGTACTTCGTTGTCCGTCGCTCAACTAGTCCAGCGGTGACGTCATGCACCGGCTATCCTGAAGGCTGTCCTTTGGCTTGTGCAGCCATGACCGCGGTGGATGTGGTTTGGCACACTTGGCAACAGGTTCATACTCCACGAGTCCTCCCGCTCAGTTACGTGGATAACTTTGAGTTGATTTGTGATAGAATTGTGGACTTGGATCAAAGTGCTGCCCAGCTTGACCGTTTTTGTGCCTTGTTGGACTTGAGTGTTGATCGTTCCTGTCTGTACGCATGGTCCACGTCTTGTACCGGTCGTCGTGAACTTAAGGATAACGGGTATCATGTAAGTTTGGGTAATAGGGACCTGGGAGGGCAAATTACCTATTGCAAGCAACTCCGGAACCGAGTCTTGACAGACCGGATGTCAAAGGTACATCCTCTTTTTGCAAAGCTGCGGAAGGCGAATCTGCCACAAGGGGTCAAACGAGCGAACATCCAGCAAGTACTTTGGCCACGAGCGCTGCACGCATGTGCAGCTACAAAAGTTGGAAGCCATCACTTTGATGCCCTGCGTGCTGGAGTCATGAAAGCTTTGCACTGAAATCATGCGGGCGCATCGCCCATAGCGAGACTGTCATTGCTGGAGCACACCCTTGACCCTGAATGGTATCAACTGCAACAAGTTGTTCACATGTTTGTTCACCAATGCAAACTGAACCATGTTATCAGAGACTGGTGGCGAATTTTTTGCACCACGCCGCATGGGGAATCGCATGGGCCCTTTGGTAAGGTACAGGAACTTTTGGCACCGCTCGACCTGCATGTCGATGCCGTCTGCCGTCTTTGGTTTTCCGATAGTGGATATATCAACCTTCTGGCCAGCAATGGTACAATTGTGGACAGGGTTCTTTTGAAGCATTATCAGCAGCGCAAGGCGAGCAAGTTGGCACAGCGAGCTGGTTTCGACGGACTGCAAGATGGCTGCGACGTAGGACTGACAAAGTCCAACGATGCAGCGTTTGGCCTCACGGACCAGGCCAGACTCCAAATAGCAAGGGATGGCTCCTTCATTGCTGACAACGTCAAGTCAAAGTTTGATTCCAGAATTACTCCAACATGCGTGTGGTGCAATGTTCCAGCCACACACCTGCATAAGATCACGGAATGTAGCAAGTACGACACAGTTAGAGCCAACCACTGTGAAGTTTTCAATGATTGGAGCAGCTTGCCACTTTGCTGGCGACAACACGGATTGGTGCCGAGCAATCCCTGGCAGACGCTTGTTTGGGAAATGCTCATTACCATTCCTTCCAACCTGAAAGATTTTCAATTTGCGCCTTCAGGCTCAATTGTTCACTGCTTCACGGATGGTACGGTTTCACAGCCCCATACACATGAGGACGCTCTTGCGGCATGGGCGGTGGTTGTAGCAGATGTTGGACCTCTTGCCAAAGGACCTTTGCCAGGCATCCAACAGTCAATCCCACGAGCCGAGGCATATGCCGTGCTGAGCGTGATGATTTGGCTTCAGAATTTTGAAGGTTCAGCACACATTTGGGTAGATAACCAGTGGGTGGTTGATACTGCGCGGGACATTCAGCGCGGAGTTTTTGACCCTTCTTCGGTTGAACACGAAGACATCTGGACTCAGATTGCTGCACTTTTTCAGAGTGCCGTTGCCGATATTACGCTGCACAAGGTGGCCAGCCATACTCAGGAGACATCATGCGAAACGCCCATAGAAGACTTTGCAAGAATCTGGAATGCTTGTGCCGACCGCCAGGCTCACGCAGCCAATGTATGTAGGCCAGCATACTTTCAAGCAGTTTGGAGCAAGTTTCAACATTTCAGACACACTTGGAAACGTCGAGTAGTCAAGATGACAGAGTTGCAGAAAGCCATAGCAGATGCTGACTGCACAGAACATGTAAGTAGCGATGTTGATGAAGACCACAGCGTTTTTGAATTCGTTTGGACTGAAAACCATGCACAACTTTCTGTACAATTGCAGCCATGGGTTGATAGTCCGGATTTGTTTATCGCGAAGCATGATCAACATTTTCGATCAGTAGCAGCACAGTTTTTAGCTTGGATCATTTCAGTTGACACGAGCGCGTCGCACATGAGAACTGTCAGCCTCATTGAACTGTATGTTGCGTTTAGGGTGTCCAGGCGTGAGCGGCGTGCGATTAGCTCTAGTGGGGGTGGTGGTGTTTTGACTGTTGTGACCTTTGCTTCTGATTTTTCTTACTTTAAGAAGGTCTTTGGTTGGATTGTCAAGAAGGCTGACATTTCTTGGGGACATTCGGTTTCCCTTATTTTTCTATGTATAGTTCCCCCACAGCAGGGAATCACAATTGGGTGGCCGTCCGATTTGGAGACGACTACATTTGATGCATTGCGTCAGTTCATCGGGAATCGTCCTGTGACAAGTTCCCAAAGTTTAGCAAAGCCGTGGTCCCCATAGCGATGCATTAGGTCTCACGGCCATGTCAAAGAACAGTTTGGCCTGCGATTAGCTGGCCAACTGACCGTCCCAACCGTGTGCAATATATATATTGTATATATACATATAATAGTATATATATATATTATATCTTGTGCTTGTGCGTGAGCCAGGAGCCATTTGATGATTCAACTTGACAGGAGAAGAGTTATTCTGTAGCTGCCACCGGGATTTCATGGGATCACAGAAAGTCGAAAGAAAAAGCTTCGTTTCTGGCACAAGAAAGCCGGGGGCGGACAAGAATTCACCACACATATATAATTATAATATATATATATATGTAAATATACCCGGGGAAATGTTGGTAAAGCAATAGGATCCAGCATCCCCACATTTTCATAACTTTGCCATTTTTATCGGTTGGATGAAGCGTCAATCCATATGGGGTATGACATTGCTTTACCAACATGGTTAAGAAAGTCGCTCCTTTGAACCATGGCCTTGGCCAGACATGTTGTTTTGTCAGCTGAGAGCCCGTCAAACCACATCAGTTTTCTTCCTGAGAAATCGACATTGACCTTCGTGTTGACATCAGATGTTTCCAGCGATCTGTCAGAGACCCCTACGGGAGTTGCGAGACATGGCGTTGAGAGACATCGAATGGCACCGGCCAGGATTCAGGTCACGGACAGAGTGGGTGAGACTGGATGATTTTTGTCATCGAACCACAGTTTCAGTCCTGATAAAATCACAGTGGCACTATTTTCAGGCTTACGCCTGACAGCCGGGCGCCGGCCAAGCAACGACGTTTGGCTTATGGTGTGGGAAGATTGGGCCGAGATTCTCCGCGCAAACCCAGGGATGGCTATGTTGAACTGAGGCAGGCATAATGCGCAGTGCTTGCGTGTATGGAAGCAGTCTGGGCCTATGTTGAGTGCAGGTTGTGCCCATGTTGGGCCAAGTCGGGCCCATCGGGCCTTCCTGGAGCCCAAAACCACGTAAAAACCGAGGTTTTGTAACATCGCCAAGATGAAATTCCTTCCCGCCGAAGGGCCCAAAACACCCAAAAAAACGATAAAGAACGATGTTTTTAACACCGCAAGCAAAAAACACCGTAAATTACGTAGGCTTCAGTCCCTCGGGAGTGGTCTGGGGGTGGGCCGGCGGCAGGGGGGCAGCGCCTATAACCTTCGGTTACCACGTGGCCGGCGCCCGGATCTGTTTAATTTAGGGGATGTCTTAAAATCAGAGACCCAAAAAACAAGTGGTTTCTAGTGTTAAAAACGTGTAAAAACATGTAAACAAGACATATTTGGATTATTAATTTTTCGCGGTTCCCTTTTTCAAGACCCTTATTTTGCAGTTAGTTAGTTGGAATGTTGTTTGCTACACTTCTTATGCTGCCCTTAGATTTGAACTGATAGACACTTGACGGTCAAGAAAAATCAGCCATGGGGAAAGACACATGTGCCATGACCAAAACCATGGTTGATTTCACTTGATTTCCCAAGCACTTCGTTAATGGACGGTTTCATTTTCGGCTGGGATGTGGGAGCACATGAGCCAATCCTCCGCTCGTATCGTGGCAGACCATCCGAACGCCATTGATGAAACACCTACAACACCTAGTCATTCTTAGTCATTTTTCATTGGATAAAACAACCTCAACATACTCAATGGATTGGTTTCCGGCAAAAATCTACCATGAAGTTCTTACCGCCCTTCCTCAAATCGGGGTTCCTCTGGATTTCCCATGATCTGAGTCTGGACATACCTTTGTTTCTTTTCGTTTTCACGTATCATTATTCCAACAATTTCAATACCCTCTGGTAAACTAACATAACTATGGAAAATCACCATGCTATCAATGGGTAAATCTACTATTTCTATGGCCATTTTCAATAGTTTTTTGTATGTTTACCAGAGGGTATATGATAGCCTCAAGGCGGGTAAACTCCTGCCTATCCTTGGTGAAAATCCAGAGGCGGGGCTTCCCCCACCGTTGCCGCGTCCGGCACTGGCGGCTTGCAGCGGTGGGAGTCCCAATCCCTGAATGAACTAATGGAGAACTACATGGCGATAAATTTTCCAGCAAGACTTTTTGACCGAAAGGGAACTACCTGGAATCCTCGGCGGTGCAGATTGGCCGACAATTTTGGGGAGTTCCCAGTCGAAACAAAACAAATTACAGAATAATTACCACGATATTAGATTCTCATCATTTCTGACAGGTTGATGATTTTATATGGCGAATCAGCAACAAGATAAGCAGAACCAGAAAGATGCCAAATTTTATGATGGGAAAATGAGGACATGAGATGGACGAATATCTAACCGAAGATCCCCGAAAAGGTGTACATCAGCTGGTTTCAAAGAATTCTTAACATTTTTATAACATACTGTGGGATTCAATGTTAGTATTACTGATTATTTCTTAACGTTCTTAATTCTTAACATTTTTAACATTCCTAATTCTTAGCACATCCCACAGTTTATTTCTATGTTAACATCACTGTGGGATTCGCCCTGCCATGTTAGCTGCTATGTTAACAGCCAGCTGGCGATGGTTGAACTCCGAAAAACCAAGGCGGCAGTGAGTCTCAGCAGTTGGACTCCCAGAGGAAATTCCTGTGGAAATTGTAGGATTTAAACGTATAATATCGTATAATATCGCATAATATCGCATAATATATATATACAATACACTGACATGTGTATACATAATTATATATATATATTTGAGTATGTAAATATGTATGTAAAATGCATTTATATATACACACATCTACACACGCGCACCACGATATATGATAGATTTCACCAGCGCGCGCCCGCCCCAAGCAACAATGGGGATTGAACCAGCCAAGTTTCGGGATCAAGCAGCAAACACGTGATTCAAAGAAAAGAAACGGAGGTCAATCCAATTTTTCAGCGGTTAAACATATGGTTAAACATGGTTAAACATATAGTTAAACATATGGTTACATATGGTTACATATGGTTAAGCATGGTTAAACGTGGTTCAACATGGTTAAACATATAGTTAAACATGGTTAAACATGTTTTTTACATTGTTTTTTACATGGTTAAACATCAGCCCGTGAATAGGATCATCCCTTAATTTTCATACTTCATTCGTAGTCTACGAATGGCAGATGTTACCGATCGTCCCAGCACGAGCACGCACGAATCATATTCCATTTTGTGACAAGCGAAATTTACCCTCTGGTAAACTAACATAACGATGGAAAATCACCATTCTTAATGGGAAAACTCACTATAAATGGCCATTTTCAATAGCTATGTTAGTTTACCAGAGGGTAGATGTGGTTGCACTTCCAGTTATTGTTTAGGTGGTTTTATTCATGAATTAACTGGACCATATTGGACCATAGTATGGCCATAGTCACGATGCTCCGTCGCGAGGCTTCAGCATTGCCTTTGCTGATTGCGACCAGGACATGGAGAAAGCTCCATGGGCTGCGGGTGGAGTCTTCCAACCAGAATGTCGTACGTGAATGCCATAGAAAAAAATACGAACTCCTCAAAATCATGGGGGGATATTCCCATTTAATGCTGGTTGGTGGTTTGGAACATGGCTTTTATTTTTCCAGATATTGGGAATGTCATCATCCCAACTGACCTTCATATTTTTCAGAGGGGTTGAACCACCAACCAGAATGGGATTTAGAGGATTATTAATTTCCTTTAATCCCATGGTTTGTTCTTATCCCCACCCATTAAAGGCTGCGGAGAGTTGGTTCCAAGGTTGCATCCATGAAATGCTTGGGGAAAACCCGGCTGAAAGGTCTGATATCTATGGATCTCCAAATTCAGTGGTTTATCATATTCCCTATGAAAACAGCTATTTGGGGAGTACACCCCAGGTGCAAAATGGGATGGTTCCATGCCAGACATCATCAAAATCATGGTTCACTACTGAATTTCATCAACAGGGGCAATCATGTCACAAAACTGCAAGCAACATCAGATCCGGGTACATCAAACCAAATATACAATCCATGTACCAGTATCCCCAGAAATGATGGAAACATGTAGGCTTACAGCTGGTTAAAAAACAAAACAAAGCAACACTGATGGTTTCTAGTCATGTGTTTCCTTTAAATTCAATCCATTATAGGGGCTTGTCTGCAAATAGGGTATTTGACGGTTGGTAATTATATGTACCATCCTAAATTGGTCACATATCAGTAGGTCTACCCCATCCTATCAGAAAAACCCAACTATCATATCAAATTGGTGCAGAGGATCCCATTACATCATATTGCTAGTTGGTGGTTTCAAACATTTTTTTAATTTTCCATTTCATATATGGGATGTCATCCTTCCCATTGACTTTCATATTTTTCAGAGGGGTAGGTCAACCACCAACCAGTCATTATTGACCATTCTTCACCATTATTAACCTGGTTGGTGGTTTATGGAACATGGCTTTTATTCCATATTAATTGGGAATGACATCATCCCAACTGACGAACTCAGATTGTATCCACATTATGAACCCATTATATCCCCATGATATGGGACCCATGGGTGCAACAGTTATCCTCCAAATCAATTCACTGGTGTTCACTGTGTTCATGGAGCCCATCATGGAACCCCATCACATGATGGAACGAGGCTTAAATAGCCGTGATTCGTTCCATGAATTCATATGAATTCCATCATTTTGCCATCAATGTTCCATCATGTTTTATCATTTTGCCATCAATTTCCTGTAAGCATTTTCCCATGATTTTGGAGGGTATAATCAGTCACAATCAGTCGATGGCGATTTTCTTGGGCTATTCACCGTTTGATCAATCGCAAGGACTGGTTTTCGCGCCGCGCTGTTCTGTTGGGTCTGGCCAGTCTCGCTGGGGCAATTTCTCGCGCGCCAGCGCAGGTGCGACGCGGATCTACGCTGTATGTGAGGCTTTTAGCCATTCATGTGTTAAAGCCAACAAAAACCATGCCCAAATGGTCGGTGGTTCTTGGGTTTACCACACTAATCAAATGAGGATCTTATAAGGATTTACCCCTGGTAATTGAAAATAGCTTTGGAAGCCATGGCCCAATCATAGACGATTTACCTATTTCGAACTTCTGTAACATCTATTGACAATGGTGATTTTCCATAGCAAACTGTTAGTCATTACCAGAGGGTAAGGCATCTGAGACTTTTAGCCATGACACTGAGGATCTACTGACGGTGATCAGCAGCATGAATGAGGTGACGAAGTCTTGTAGCGAAGATGGGAGTCTAAGAACATGTCATGTGATGCTTCTTCACTTCTGAAGTTTGAGTATTTTAGGTTATCCTCTGGTCATGGAAAATGGCCCATTTATAGATGATGTTCCCATAAAAAAACCTCCATTTATAAGGGATTTTCCATGGCTATGTTAAATAACCAGATGGTATATATAAATTATATGTATATGTATACACACTACAAATGAATAAGATATCCTGATATAATATTGGTATATCTTGGTGTTTGTGAACATGGCGGCTTCAATGCACCTCCTCCGAGGAGTTTGAGGGATGACCAGATGGATACATATGGAGGTTTCCATAAATGGGGATATGGGGATATCCCAACAATGGATGGGTTAATGGAACATCCCAAAGCTGCATATATCTACTAAGTATCTGTTTATTCAAGTTGGCTACATCTCTATATATCATCTGGCTATTTAACATAGCACTCATCAGCTGGTCATAGTTGGGCATGGTTCAAAATGATCTACCCCCAAGATTGAATGAATTCAAAATTACCATCACATAGCCATGGAAAATCACCATTTTTAATAGGTAAACCATGTATCAATGGGCCATTTTCCATGGCTATGTTAAATAACCAGAGGGTATCATTATTGTGGTATATGTTGGCTATATCTGCTATTATTGTTCGGGTAGGTTCCCCGATCCGGCTCAGCCTGTGCTTAGCTGCGCTCTAGCTCTAGGCAGCGATTCCAATGATGGAAGAGTTCTACCAGGCGATGATGATGGGGTCGTTACCTCTGATGCAAACTGACATACGGCCGGTGGTTCATCCCACTTACTAGGTAGGTTACAAGCCTATTTTTTGAGTGGCTTTACCCTACTTATCCAACTTATAACTAGGGATATAACTTAAGTTACTTGCGAAGTGGGATGAGCCACCAAGTAGATATGCAAAACTGATTTTGATCAATGATGAAGTTCTCGTTCGGAAAATGGACTACAAAAGGCTGGGTTTGATTTGCTGGACGGTGCTAATGTTACAACAGCAATGCACCAGGCTCGGCCCAACCAATGATCACTTTGTAATTTATCCTCATATTGTCATATGTGTGATAGTTAAAACATGTTAAAACCCCATCGAAACCCTAGAACTGACGGTTTTTACTCCAATTAAAAGCACCAATAAACCATCAACTAAGCACCCTTTATCAAGCATACTTTATACATGTCCCCATGGGACATGCGCCATGGCACAATCCCCGAAAATCATCTCATCCGCCAGGGCAGTGGAAGCCAAGTGGCACTACCAAAGGAAGAGCTTCAGGCGGACCCGCCTTGATCTGTGATGACCCATTGGATCATTGCTGACCATGAAATCTGGATGATCATCGTGATTTATTTCATCAAAATCTGGATTTCATAAAAAAAATGGATCATCTGTGTGATCACCTCATCAGACTTCAATGGGGTTTCAAAAAAAACACGGGCGCAATAGATACTGTATACAGTAGTTTTATGATAGTTATACATATATATATAGAAGTATATATATATATATATTTGTATATGTATAGGAAATATATATAGTTGGAACATATACAATGACATACAAGGGGGATATATATGAGTATACTGGGTGCGTTGAACGAATTTCACGACACTTGGTTGTGTCACCACAGTTGATTGTTTAGGAACTTGATACTCTGAAGCATATCCAGTCATGGGTTAATAGTGACATAATGTGGATGTGTGTCGCTGTATAGATGTAGAAACATAGAGATAAATGATAGCTATCTATATATGCATATAGTTCTCCATGTTCTACCGGCTTAGTTGTCTATCTACTTGTCCATCTATCCACCATAAATCCTAGTTAGCCCAGTTATATAGTGACTTACCTATCGCTTGGGGGCAACTTCCTGAAAAGCTTCAGAAATTGGAAAAAAACTGAGGCGATGGAGAAAGCCTACCGCAAAGCATGGGAGAAGCAAAAGAGTCGCTTGGTGACAGATGATGTGGGATACTTGGATGTGCATCCCACTCAGTGAGTGGTTTATAATCCATATACCCTCTGGTAATTTAACATAGCTATGGAAAATCACCATTTTTAATGGGAAAATCCACTATAAATGGCCATTTTCAATAGCTATGTTAAATTACCAGAGGGTATATATATGTATAACGCATAGTTCATACCATATATAAGTGGTCATATTCAAGACATGGGGTCGGTGGAGACAAAGCAACACGCTGACTTCACCAGAGTCATTTTCATGGTTTGTCAATAATTATTGCTAACAATGACAAACCATTGTGGTAATAATTATTAACCATTGTTAGCAATAGTCATTAATGGTCAATAGTCATAATAACCATTGTGGTTAATCATTATTGTCAATGCTTAACAATAATGGTTAACAATAATGGCCATTGCTAATCATTGATGGTTAATAATGGCGTATTGATAAGAATTGACGACTCAATTTCTTGGGGGTTGTCCTCCAGTAATCAAACATGGCTAGGTCATGCTAGGTCTTCTGTAGTTATGGAGCTTTCGTTGGCCAAGTCATCGAACTACCCTCTAAACATACAAAAAACTATGGATTAAATCACCACTTTGAATGGGAAAACACTATTTCGCTATGGCCATTTTCAAGTTCGCAAAGTGTAACAGTCATTACTGGCGGGTAGTTGGTGGTGGATTTTCCAGCCACGGAGTGTTGGGAGCTTTTCTGGGTCAAAATCATGTCATAGGTGGGAGAGCCGTACCTTCAGTGTTTTGTTTGTGATTTCCGGGACGAAGTACCTTCTCAGGGAGTATTTGGATCGATAAGGATTGAACCATATTGAACCCATGTATACCAACCATATCAACCAGCATGTTTTAGTGTTTGGCAATTGTGACATATCAACCTCCAAGCATGGTGAGAGATACAAAAAGGTCATGAATTATATAAACACATTTCATTGAGAGTGTACAAATCAAACTATACATACTGTACATAATCATACATACATAATCAATCATAATCATACATATCATCACACATACATCTCATCATACATACATATAAATGTATAGACACATACTATATATATACATACTGATGAAGACAATGACGCAATGCTAAAGGTTTCTTGTTGTGATTGTTGGTCTTTAATGGCTGCCATTCATAAATCCTTCGCTTCGTGTTGGTCTTGGGGTCACCTTTGGAGTGTCGTGTGGACTTTTGTGAATCCAGACGTGCTGGAGTGAGAATGTAGTTTTTATGCAATACTTGACCTACCCGGGGCCGGTTTATTATACCACTCATTTATGATCATATAGGTGATAGCTTTGAATTTGGTTTTACCACATGAGTCCAGTATCTCCCAAGATGGAAACAAACACTTTTCTTGAAGAGTCCGGAAGTCCGGACGTGTTTCCGAAAGACCAAAACGTTGATTCTACTTTTCGATTGCATTGTCCCCATGGTCGCCAGTTGTCTCCATCACTCATATGTTTTATGGTTATGAGTTATGACAGTTGTTGTTTTTCATTTGCGTATATTTCCATCCATGTCACTGGGTTGTAGAACCTTTGTGGAGCTGTGCGGATATATGGATGAGATGATGATCGGGACAGTGTAGTACTCCAGAGCCACTTTGGTACGGGTATATCAGCATGGGTGAAGCTGTTGAAATTCAATTTAGGGAGAAAGTCGACACACTTTGACGTAGCAAGTCCGGCGAAAGCGACTTGGAGACAATAGCTCGCATTTCCAGTTGCCGCACTTCGCCTAGTTATGGACAATCAGAATCAAGAACCATACTTTGGGCGACTCCCCAAATGCAAAATGGTATTGGTAGTGCATATTAATGCTGTGAATGTCTGTTTAAAGCTTGAAACATACTCGGCAGAGGACGCAAGAGTTATATAGGGCCGCGGCAGAGCCCCGAAACATATGAGCAACTCCAGCGCAAGGCTATCAGGTCTCGAGCGCGGTTCCAGCTATTCGATTCCGTTCATTTTGCCCAGCCTGGAAGCCAACTGGTTCCCCAGGCTCCAAGAGAGGCCGCTAATTACACATAGGGGCATTGAAAGACACGTTTGCATGTCTTGACATGCATATCAAGATCGAGAAACATGATGTGTTGGCGCTTGCATTTAAATTCACCATTATAGCAGCATCAATATTGTTTGGAAAGAAAGGTTTATCTTGAAATCTGGACATTTGCATGCATATGCTTCAGATATGTTTGGACGTTGAAGCATAAACCAACATGAATGTGAGTATTGGGGATTCTTTTCTTTGGCAAAGCTCATGTTTCACACAGCATACGAGCAAGCTACCAGCCACGAAACTAGCATTGGCACAGGTGTTGGATATGTGGCTGTACGGGTTTTCGCCCTCCAGACCAGGCTTATCCATAACAGAAGCAGCATCAGGAGCACTGACGTCCTTGAGTCTTGGCACGCACGATGCGGAATGACGCGGTCCCACAAACCAGTGAAGGAATGTGAAGGATGATATGCACATGCCAGTCTGTGTGAACATGGCGGATGATTGATCAGTGTAGAATATTTTCGGTATCCTATGTTTTGTCGAGACAGGGCCATATCGTGAACTAATCTGCGCGCGGGTGTTTGATTGCATATGGACATACGAACATACGGACAGAAAAAAAACAAACGACCCGATGCCCCATGATGTGGGTGGGGATTCTGCCAGAAGGTCAGACATCTATTGTTCCACTACTATGCAAGCAGTGGCTGAACAAAGCACCGAATAGTACGAGAACGTGTACAACTAGTGTTTGATAATATGAACGTTTTTCATCGCACTGTTCGGCAGAAGTAGCGTGAGGATTCATTACCGTTTCGTTTTAATTTGGAAGATCAAACGTTTGCAGGCCAGAACCAGTTCAGAGGAAACTTGATTTTTTTTGACATATCATGGCAATTACTCGTACCCTCTGACATTTTACCCCGTCACCCCAAAATACTGTAGGTGACAGTTGGTCGTGAACATTTTCAACAACATGTAGCGGATGTGAGGTTGAACCGCGATTCATTCATGGTCCTGGTTCGACACTGGGTTCCATGGTAGGTTGGTGGTTTCATTGCATGTGTTTACTTCGACAAATATCGATATTTAGTTCGCATTTCATTTATTTTTGCATTGTTCGGGCATGTTCGGGCCATCACTGATTGAAACCGTTTGCATGGTTCCGAAACATTGAAGACCAATTTACAGGGCGCACTTTGTTTGTTTTTTTGCTGTTGCGTATCGCTGGGGGGCAAGTATCATAGGCACCAAATTTTTAAGGAATCCAAATTTGGCCTAGATTTAACGTTTGACATCGGCATTCAAAATGTTCACGTGCAGTGGCCAACGCCCAAATTTCTGCCAAGGAACGACGTGCCTCAGATGCTGAAAAGTGGCGACTTTGATGGTGTGAGGAGCAAACACCGTATAGGAACGCATTTCCAGATAATATTGGTGTTTGCTACAGAGTGAGTGGTAAAATCTTGGGGTTTACCATCCATAATAATTGTTTGAGCGTCAAACTTGGGGTTTTACATAGTTTAACCATGGAATCATTCCAAGTGTGAACCCTAAAACACCTTGCTGAAGGTAGTTTAATGGATGTTGTTCATGCGTTGTTTGTTTCACTCCCTTGTGGCGAGTGGTATGATGGGCCGTTGGGACTGATACATTGGGTTATCTCCCGCCCACTAGTTGAAAATCCAGGAGATTCTTCGGTGGGGGTATATTGTATCTCCCAGGTCAAGAATGGGGTTGTAGCCAAGTTGTAGCCCGAGAGGGATCCGTAGAGTATATCCAGTAATCCAGTATATTCCAGTATATATCCCAGTTGTATCGCTGGAGTATCACAAGAATATCGTGTGGTACGTTGGAGCTGTGTCGCATCTGACTCTCGTTCCAGAGTACCTGCCTACATGCGGTATTAGCCAAATTTGATGGCTAAGCCTCATTTTGTTGGTTATTTTCCGTTTTATTGGTTGTATCGTTGATTCTTACATGCTGGAAGAAAAGGATATCATACAGATACCAAGAGAGTTGTTTTACAACTGGTTCATTCAACCAGATGTTCAACCAGATAGATGTGTTAAACCAGATGTTTTCAACCAGTGATTCATTCAACCTGTGGGATACAACCACAGTTTTGTGATGTATTCAACCAACACCCAGATTCTGGGATTTTGTATCATACACGTGCCGGAAATCACTGTGGTTTTTCAGGCTACTACCCTTGGCCATGCTCTGAGCTTGGCGCCCGCAGGACTTTCTTGCTGTCCCCTTCTGTGCAGCCCTGAGATGTTTGTTTGGTACATTTGGAGGTTTCCTGATATGGGCACCTCCAAATCATCCAAATTAGATCAAATTTGTCATTTTTTTTGGTTAATCCCCCCATTTTAAGACCCCAAAAATGCCGGCGTGGCGCTTTCAGAATGTGTCAAAAACATGTCTATCCGGTGGCGGAGCTATGACAGTAGCGTGCCACTGGATTGCTCCACGATTGCCAGAAGGGAAAATGCTGAGTTTACCATGATTTTACCATACTTTACAGTGATTTTAACATTCTTTACCGTGGATTTAACATTCTTTACAGTGGATTTTAACATACTTTACAGTGATTATTCTACATTCTTTAATATTGTTTACCATATTTTAAAGTGATTTTTATCATACAGAAACCAATCTTCACCATATTTCACCATGATTTTACTGCATCTTACCGTCTACATTTCCCCCGGGATCTCCCGGCCCAGGTGGGAGCCATCGGCATCGTTCCTGGGCAAAAACATAATGGCATTCATGGTGTATATATATATATATACAGTTAGTTATATATTGTTTATGTATATTATGTATATATAATAACATTATATAACCATATATATATATAGTTATCAATGGTTATTCATGGTATTCATGATTACAAAGCCTTATGAATGGTTAATGCTTCCTGGTTCGTCAAAGTGACCTTTTCAACCACGGATGCATCGTCATCTGGCGATGGGTCAAAACCCTTGGTGCCCTTGTGAAACCCCAAATTGCCAGGTACGGTAGATTTTGATCCCCATATGATCCTGATCGAAAACAGTATAAGTGGAATGGATATACAGTTATATACAGTGATAAGTGGAGGTGATCCCATTTTCATATAGAGTTATAGAGTTATACCTCCAAGCAAAGATGGCAATGGAAAACAGTATAAGTGGAATGTTAATCGGAAGTTTATCTATAAATGCTGGATTTCCCAGCAAGGCATGTATGCTTAATTACTGAAGGGTATCATCTAAAATTGGGTTTGGGATGGATCATAGATTATTTGTAGATTTGAGCAGATGAAAGATCATAATTGATCCAGATTTGTTCTTTTTGAAGGGCAATGTTGGTATGTTGAGCATCATATTGTTCGTATCTCCAGTCTCCAGCTTTTAAAGAACATTGTTCAATGGGATGATGGTGAAGTATATGTAAAATTTTTCTGGCTTGGAGAACGCCTTCAGAGGCTCCCAAAAATGGTCAGGCTTTCGACCCGGTGGTGCCCCACCTCGGAGCAGACAGACTCAAACACAAGATTGTTGTTGATTCATCCCCATTCTATCGATAGATCATTTTCATCATTGTCTTCAATCACTTGAGCTGTGTTCAAGACCCTTGTTGCTTGATGATAGGGGGTTGTACTACCCAATACATTGAGGATTGCACATATTTGATCCATGATTGGAAGCCCAGTTTTAATCACGCCCAGTTGAAGTCCCCCTCACGCGTGGGTGGCAGCCCCTATGGGGCCTGGGCTACCCAATGTGGCGATTCCAGGCGCTCCAAAGTTGGGCGATGACCCTTACCCCGTCCGTTTGCGGAAGCACCAGGTTTTCAAGGTGAAGTGAAGGTTGTGAGCAAAAGGCGATGATCAACATGGCTCTAGTTTCCAAAAACAACATGATTTTCCTTGCTGATCTTGTTGTATGATTGATCATACATACACACACATTATATATATATATGCATATGTAATATACATAAATATGTACTAAACCCGAAGAGATGGACTGGTAATTTGCCACTCTTCTAGTCGGATTTTGATGAACAGATACCGAGCACTGGGCACTTTTGACATCCCGGAAAACTATATCTGCCCATCTGTTTGTCATGGTTGCGGAAAGACATCAGCATCATTCCCAGGAAGGGCATCCCCTGTTGCGTTGCTTTGCCGGGGTCTGTTTGAGATCCACCAGAAATTGAATGGTTAGCACAGTTCTGAGCCAATTTAAAATTATCTCATAAGCCCATTTATAGTTATATCATATGTTATCATCAACTATCAATCCTCATCTGGTTGGTGGTTTGGAACATTTTTTATTTTTTCCATATATTGGGAATAGTAACCCCAACTGACTTTCATATTTTTCAGATGGATAGGTATACCACCAACCAGTCATTGTTGGTGTCAAAATTGTCTGTGATCACACAAGGCTGGGGAGTTCTGATTAGTTAAATCACATGTTTTGGCTGGTTAACTCCCTTGGTTGATGAGCTAAATCATGTTAGATCATGTTAGAACACCACTATTTTCATGTTAAGTCCTTTTAAAACACCATTAAATCACCATTTTCCTGGGTTAAATCATGTTAAATCTTTTTAAAGCACTATTAAAAATCACCATTTTTCTTTGTTAAATCATGTTAAATCCCTATTTTGACGAGTTAAAAACCCATCATTTTCCCCATCCTCTCGGTAGATGCCAGGTGCGAGTCCAGCGCCTTGATCGCGCGTGGAGCACTGCAAGAGCTGGAGGTGAGCCGTCGGGGGAAATCATTGATAAATCATTCCCCTATTATTGGGAACTATAATGATTGATGTTAGGGGAATATTTGATATAGGCTATTGATTTATAATAAGTCATAATGATATTGATAATGACTAGTATCTAATCATGATCGGGAAATAGAATGATTGATCTTCCCAGATGATAAATCCATGATTTATAATGATATTGATCATGATATTTTTGGGGGATGATATTGATAATGATATTTATGGGGAATGATATTGATAATGATATTTATGGGGAATGATATTGATAATGATATTTTTTAGGGAATGATATTATATTAATGATATTTACAGGGAATGATATTGATAATGATTCATTATCAATTGATATTGATTTATGATAGTATTGGGAATGATAATGGGGAAATTGATAATCATGGGATGTATGAAATATAATATCAATGATTTTTAGGGAATGATATTGATAAATAATTCCCTATTACTGGGAAATATCTCATATCAATAATTTATAATTATACTTATAATGATTTGCATCTATTAATCATGATTGGGAAATATAATGATTGATAATAGAGGAATATTTGATATATGATATCGATTATAATAATTATAATCATAATTCCCCTATCCCTGAGCATCCGATATTGATTTCAATCAATATCAGTTTTGTGATATTGATTTCAAAGGGAAATCAATATTAAAATCAATATTTCTCAACCTCAAAAATCAATATTTTTTTCTAGGTTTTTGAAGACAAAAATCAATATCCAAAATCAGCATTTTTTGACTTTTTTTTGGCCCCAAACCTCTACTTTTAGGGTACTTTTCCCAGGCCATCCACTCTCAGCTGCCAAGCACTTTTTAAACCATGAGTGGGTGAATCCTGCTCGAAGTTCAAGCCT